>Ga0214543_1009113_pt1 | contig 15700 bp, 6 predicted proteins | sample CNSS2metaG_FD_160094 | JGI IMG/M metagenome (GOLD analysis project Ga0214543, IMG submission 160094) | Root nodule microbial communities from cowpea collected in UCLA plant growth center, Los Angeles, California, USA - CNSS2 | ecosystem: Host-associated > Plants > Roots > Nodule | place: USA... | reverse complement strand
ATATTTTTATATATATATTATATATATATATATATATATATATATATATATATATATATATATATATATATATATATATATATATATATATATATATATATGAAATAAGGAATCGCATTATACCAAAATAATAAATATTAAACACTACAAAATTCACTAATCATATCATTGTGGCCACATAGGTAAATAGAAGGTTTAACTTTGTAAAATAACTCCAATTTCCTTAATATCTCCAAAGACTAATGTATTTGTCGCCCATTTTATTCCTTTTGGTACATAGATAAATTTTCCATCGTAATATTATATATTTTGCTGATAAAAAAAATCGTAATATTATATAGAGATAATATTAATTAATTTTCATATTATATACTTTTCTACCAACCAAAGAATCAAATTTATTATTAAAGAGAGTATGTACTACTCAACAAGTTCGAAAGAGAATCAATAAAAAAGAAAGGAAAAAATTCTTTGACATACAAAAACTTTCATTAGATATTGATGGTAAAAGTTAAAATAGTCATAAAAAGTGAACTTTTATATTTATAAAAAAAAGTAAAAAGTGATAAAAGATAATATCAAATACATATAAAAATTTGTAATGTGTGAAAGCATTACTATATATATTATCCAGTGCATAACTAGTGCAATGACATCATCCACCACTAGCAACGTTTCAGATAATTTGCCTGACCAAAATGTTCACCTAAAATCTTCCCATTTCTCTCGGTGCTGCTTATCTAACAGGTTTAAACGTTATATCTGACTTGTGTCAACTTTTCAAAGGTTGCTTTATTTCCAGATAGTCTCAAATTAAAACTATGATGATATCACCTTTGTTTAAGCTTAATGTGAAATAAGTGTTTTTTTTAATATACTTTGTGAAATATTATTAATCGGAAGCGACTTATCTTAATTTTTTTAATATCTTATTTTTGTCTCTCCTCTCCTCACGAAACATATTATTCTCCTTTATCCTCCATTTCTTTTATTGATCGTCCCGAACCATCTCTTGTTCTTTTGAGGTTCGTTTTTCTCTTTCTCACATTTGTTTTACTTTGTTTAATGCTTGCTCACATTCAGAAAACACACACTGACACATAATTGAATAATAACAAAATAACAACAAACAAACAATAAATCTTTAATTGATATGCACCAGTGCAAATTTGACATTTTATTTCGTCTTATAGGCCTCGATTATAGTGGAACCGAAGCCTATAAGAAGGCGGTGACATTTTTACAATTTCGTCCAACTATATTACCTCGGGTCAACTAAAAACCGATGCAGTAAGGAGTTTTAGGCCTCAGTTACAAAAGAACCGAAGCCTATAAGGCAACCCGCTAACCCTAATTTCAAAAATGCCACCAGCGTCATTATTATTGGTCCCGTATTATAATGGACCGAGGCAATAAAGGGCTTTAGGCCTCGGTTATTAATTGAATCGAGGCCATAAAGCATGTTATAATTCCCGATTTGTGAACCCTATTCATCGTCTCTCTGCACCAACATCCAATTTCTGGTCTCCGATGATTTGGGGATGGGTATTTGGAGATAAAAGATAGGTCGAAGGACGTGATAATAAGTGGGGGAGAGAACGTGAGCAGCGTGGAGGTGGAGGCTGTGATGTATGCGCACCCGGCGGTAAGAGAGGCGGCGGTGATGGGGTGGCCGGACGAGTTCTGGGGGGGAGACGTCGTGCGCGTTTGTGGAGCTGAAGGAGTGGTTGGAGCGGCGGCCGACGGAAGAGGAGGTGGTGGAGTTTTGCAGAGAAAGGATGGCGCACTTCATGGTGCCGAAGACGGTGGTGTTCAAGGAGGTGCTGCCGAAGACGCCGACGGGGAAGATTCTGAAGCACGTGCTGAGGAAGGAGGCTCAGGGTATGGGGTCCTTGGCTACGCGGAGTCGCCAAGATTCGGTCGGTTGAGTGGTACAAGGTGGGGAGAGACCGGTGGGTGGGGTTTGTTAGCGGGGGAGGGAGGGAGTTCTAGGTGGTGGGAGGGTACGACGCGTCGCTCCTTTGGCTTAAGCGTTCCCAAAATAGTTCTGAAGGAGAGGTGGATTCAATCTACTTCGAAAATCAACACTGAACCGAACAAAAGTTGGGTGGTTCTCACCAGATTCACGAGCCTTTGCTACACATCGCCATATATGAGCAACAACAACAAAGCACTTCTCTTTCTTTGCTCTATTTGTGGTACAGGCTTCCACTCTGGTGCACCGTGCATTGAACCTCTTGCAACGTTAAGGGTTTTGTTGAACTTGGTTGAGGGTCTCCATGAATCTACTGCAATCCCATTTCAGAAGAAAGGTTTGAGGGTCTCCAAGAACGCGTGCAGCGCTGCGTAGAACAGGCCTCGGTTCAGGCGTGACCCGAGGCAAAGAAACGCTTTACGACTTCGGTCCACACCTGAGGCCAAAAGCCATCCCTTTTGGCCTCGCCCCAATATGCCTCAGTTTTGGAACCAGGGCAGAATATAAAAAACAATCGGGACCAAAAGCTCTTACTGTACTAGTGATGGTAGTCCAATACCTAACTTAACTAAATACCATTTTTAACAAGGAAACCAAAATCTCCATTCATATGCTTTAATTTTGTACTTGATTGGATCTGTTTTAGTATGGAATCAGACGATCTCAAGAACCCTGTGTCGATTCCTCTCTCCACTCCTCTCCAGACTCTCCCTGGATCTACTTGCTACGTGAACTCCACTCCGAGAGTGAGATACCTGCAGGTACTCTAACGCTCAAGTCAAATAGTGATTCGATATGAGGTGTATGTAGGAAAGTAGGAAAGGCATCCCTCTTTGTAGTCACTAAACAATATACCTGACCTTCTTATCTTGCCAATTCTTCTGTGGTGCTTTCTTGGACTGTTATATTTTGTTGGGTTGTTGGGCTTAATTGGGTCGCAAAGAAGATTTCCTTTTGCTACCACCGGGCCGACCGGGCCGGGATGAGGTCGACCCCTACTTGGGTTGGGATGATGTCGGCCGCATGTGTACCTTGGTTGGGCCGGGATGATACCGACCTACACCTACAAATTATTTTCTAAATTCTAATTTTATGATTAAATATACATGTATAATTTTTCGTGTTGGATCAATTGAACAACTTGTTACAAAGGAGTTCAAAAACAATGACGTGAATGTTAAATAAATGTCTTTAGTTTGTTATTACACTACAAAAGGGAAATGTTTGTGACCTAACCTTGTGTTTGGATAAGGGATTTTAACAATTCAATAAATTAAAATATATAGTATTTGAATTACTTACAATTGGATTCCCTTCATTTTTTAAATAGTTTGTTTGGATGAAGTAATTTATATATCTTATATTTCAAATTTCTTGTTTGGAAAAAAACAATTTAATTTCTATATTAAGGCAAACTCAACTCTATCCTTCGACCCGAGTTTTGGCTCGACTTTCTGTCGGATTAGCTTGTTTCTACCTTTTGCCCGAACAGACTTGGCTCGACCTTTGGTTCAAACTAGCTCGACTCAACCTTCGGACAGGGTCAGGTCGTGTTGACCTTTGGCTTGGACCGACTCAGCTAGACATTCGACCCAAGCTGGCTCGATTCGACATTTAGCACAAGCAGGCTTAGTTCGACCTTCGGCTATGGCCATTTCGGATCGACCATTGGCCTAGACCAACTCGGCTAAAACATTTGCTTTGTTCAGTTTGACTCAACCTTCAGTTTGGGCCATCTCATCTCGACTTTCAGCCTTGGCCAACTTAGCTCGACCTTCGTTTTGGTCTGGCTTGGCTCAATATTCGTTTTGACTTGGCTCAGCTCAACCTTCGTCCTAGGTCAGCTTGGTTCGACCTTCAGACCAGGTCGGTTCGACTCGACCTTCGTCCAGGGCCAACTTGACTCCATCATCGTCCCATGATGGCTCAACTCCACCTTTTGTGTGAGTCGAGTCGACTTGACCTTCGGTGCGAGCATACTTAACTCGACCTTCAGAGTGTGTCGACTCGGCTCAAATTTCATGAGTGTAGTGATAGTGAAGAAAAAATGAATGAAATTTCAAATTTCTTATATTTTAAGGGTGTTTGAAATTCCTCTATTTTGTTCATTTAAAATACTTTTCAAAATTCCTTAAATTTGAATTTGTTTCTAATTATCCAAACAAGTCATCGTTGTATAATTATCATTCTAAATTACATCATCCAAGCAAAACCTAAGAATTCGTTAAGCGTCATTTTAAACAATTCAAACGTAAAAACAAACCCTACAAGTATTTGAAAGCAATGCTTGAAGCTTGATGGTGCCATTTTTCAGTGAAATTTTAAGATATTGATAGTTATACTTTGGGCAGATTCCTAATAAATCGATTTTCAACGAATGATGAACTTCCAGAACTATAAAACATAAAATATCTTTGTATTATTGAACCCAATAGAATGATAAATTTATCAGAGTCGGTTACATGTTAGCTGGTGTACTTTTAATATTGTTCATTTTCTTTGTCCCTTTATTGGTTTGAAAATATATTATAAAATTGAAGAATCAAAATTAGTAATATGATATACAATCATTGAGCAAATACTAATAATTAAAGGCCACTTGAAGATATACAATCTTCGAACTAAATTTTCGCAATGCTAATTAACATCACTTATTGAGGTTTCTGAAATAGGGAGATTACATCATATATATATATATATATATATATATATATATATATATATATATATATATATATATATATAGTGATGACAGAGTTGGTATACATTCAGAATGAGAAAAATAAGAATTGGTACAATTTGTTTCTGCTAATTATGTATCTTCTAATTTAAATGCATAAAATGTGGGAGAAATATATTAATTGAATTATAATATATTGTACCATAGTACAATTGCATTATTATATTTATTTATATAAAGGCCAAAAGGGCATTCAATGTATTCAACCAATTTGAGATTTTATCCACTGGAATACCTAATTGATTAATAATAATTTTTTTATACAAATTATATTAAAAAAATGTAAACACATTTATCATCAATTACATTAATATAGTGTTAATTTAATTATTAATTATATCGCAAGTATTTCTCTACACAATAGATAAACTTGTTGAAGTAAAAAACATTCATGGAAAAGTGATGAAAACTTCTTTTTGTAATTTCAGTTATATATTTTACATTTGTTGTAAAAAGTAACCAATATAAAATGTATGTTGATGTTAATATTGGTTATAAGAATGATTGATGTGAAATATAGATATTATAAGGGTTAATTTTGTAATTTATGTAAATCATGATTGTATATGACATATTTTTACATGGATTATTTAGTAACAAATACAATATAAAATATGTGTTGGACTAAACATTTTTTATTGGGTTAAAAATTATAATTTATAGTTAATGCACAGTTTTTTTTTACTTAAGAGAGTATTACGGTTTAAGTGTAATGATTTATTTGCGATCTCACTTCCAATTATGAGATAGGATAATTGATGTAATTCTTAATTAATTTCTCTAAGCCGTTACTTCTATAGAAATCATAACTCAAGTTATCTAAGCTCCCGTATAAGCTAATTGATAAAACTTGTAAAATTCACTTTAAGTAATTGTTAAATTTAAAATTAAACTTGTGATTTCAATTTGAATATCAATTTGATAAGATATCAATAATTAATAAGTAAGAAGTTATAAATTCTAGTGAAGGGTCAACACTTTTATTTTTTATTTAAAATGTAGCAAAACAATTGATGTAACACATAATTATTATTTAATTTTTTTTTATAATATTTATTTTCAAATTTTTCTAGCAATTTTAAAATTTATGTCCTATATCTAGAGGTGGCAAGTCTGGTCCATTTTAACTTGATCTGTCAAAGAATAGTGTCAAAGAATAGATGATCGAATTATCTATTACTTCGACATGATTAATGGTGGATTAACCTGTTATTTTTTTCTTTTTAATTTTTAATTTTTAAAATTTGTTTATATATGAACTTATAAATAAGTATTCAAAATATTTTTAATTACTTAAATAATTTTTAAGCTTTTAATTCCAAATCCACCCTGTTTTGCCGGTCTGAAAACTTTTCAACTATTAATCATTCAACCATTTTAAAACCACACTTTATAATCAGTTAAAAAAGTACCCTTTTTTCTACTTTATAATCAACAATAAAATCAGTTAGAGATCAAGAACAAAAGTGACCGTTGGATTGATGAACTTAAGTAACTTGATCTCTTATTTTCTGTTTTAAAAGTTATCTATTTTAGCGGAGTCAAAACCCATGTTACATTTCAGATTGTGTGATTGGGACTTTATAAAAAAAAATTATAAAACGGTGGATCGAAAAGCAATTAAAAACAGATTGTGACGTAAGTAGGTGTGTATTTTTTTATTAGATTCAAAATGGTTGTAATCTGAAGAATCAAAGTTAGCTATGGTGGTATATCCCTTGAAGAATAGGAATATCCTAAAGTTGTAGAATAGTTAGAGGATTGACCAAATAATTGAAAAAAAAAAAAACTATGAATGAATCATGTGATTGGTACCCACCACAAACAAATCATATTGAGATATATGTAAGCACTCTTATCAGTTATCAGGTAATTAATAAATAAATAGCAAAACATCTTGTGAGTTGTCTTTTTTATATTCTCAAAATGGAACACATGACAGATCCATTATCCTATATCTCTGGAATTTAAAAATTCTACCATTATCACTATTTGATAATGTTATTTATGGATTATACTTTTATGATAAATATAACTTTATGATATAAACTACACTTTGTATATGTATGAAAATATATGAATATTTTTTAATATTCAATTTATAAAATTATATTTATTTTTTAGGTTTAATTAGTCGGACGATATCCACTGTCGTTCGGTTGTATCAGTTTAGTTCTCACTTTTAAAAAAAGTGTTGATTGTATTCCAATTTTTTGAAAAAGAGTCTCAGGTTCTTTCCAGAAAAAAATTATTAATAATGTTAAATATGTTTATGTGTTTTAATCTAGTCCCTATATATGTTTATGTGTTTTAATTTAATCTCACGTATATCCTTTTAATTCAATTTAGTCCCAATACTTTTTTGTTCAAAATAGAGAAATATTATCTCTATGAAAACAGAATTTATTATTTATATAAATATTATATTGATATTTATTATTAAAAAATACTTACAAAATTAAGTATTGATATTTATATTAAAATTTAATGATTTTTAAAGTAATAAATAACAAAACATGAATTAACAATTAAGAAAAATATAATATGTTATAACATCATCTTTAATAAAAAAACATTGAAAATGTTATATATATATATATATATATATATATATATATATATATATATATATATATATATATATATATATATATATATATATATGCATGTGTGTGTGCGTCTGTGTGTGATTAAAATAGTAGTGGTTGAATATTTGAGTTGAATGGAATATACGTTATTTGAATTAAAAATTATGATTTGAATTTGAATTAGAAAAGTTAAATGCTTAAAATAGTAATTTGATTGAGTCGAGATATTAAGTAAAAAAACTCATTATCATAATTAGATGTACCTTATTGACAATCTAAATCACTTAAATAAAAATATTAAGTAATAAAAAAGTAAAGGAGATTCTTATGTAGAGTGAAGCATTATTATATAAAGAACGATCTAACATGATAACGTTATATTACTAAAATTTATTTGTGATATGTGTTAGTCTGTGGACATATTTAATACGAATAATTCAAGAAACAACAGGTTGTAACAAATCTCCTTGATATCAGTATAGAGATAGATACAATTGAATTTGAATTATGAATGTGAATGGTATACTAGATATATTTTTGGATTATATCTAGTTTTTGCTTATGTTTGCTAATCCTTATGCATTTATGCTATGTTTCTTGATAAATGAAAATTTTAGTTCTTAATATGTGTTCGGTACTTCCTTTCTGAAGTTTTAAAAAGAAATATTTATGAAAACTCACAACATTAAATTCTATTATGACATTTTGTTTTATGAAGAATTAATAAATATATGTGTATTTTAAGGTCCACACCTTATACTGCCGACTCCATGACACCATGGAAAAGAGAACTTATCTATTCCCAGGTGGCCATGATCCTGTCGTACATGCACATTTAGATATGTACAAAGGCTTATCACACACAACATACAAAATGCATTATTTTGTTTAATTTTTGGTCTTTCTCACATGACAGTGTTAGGTCCTGCAACTGAGAAAAGGACGCTGTCAAAGAACAAACTAACTGCGTTAACTATATATAGCACTAGATTACTCACAGACTCATCATTCCCACACTTGATTCTTAACTGCTTTTCAAGGTTTCTACCAAACATACTCAAATTATAATAATCTTTTCTATTCTATAATAAAGTGATCGAAATTTTCTTATTTTACTTTTTATATTTCTACAGTGTATACTCTACATGAGATTGAAAGTTGAAAACCAGAAGGAAATCGTGTCGAATTTTAAATTGATTAATACAATAGGAACACATTTACAGAACAAAAACTAGAATAGAATAATAAAAACGCTCACACAAAGTAAAGGGTAGGTAAATATCACTTTCAATGGCTCCACTGACACAACACATCAAAGAAAAATAAATACATAATATGTTATATATCCCACTGCAAACACCTTCGGGAGACAATGTGAGAAACATTTATGGTTTTTGTTCCATCAGGAGTGGGAGGATAGTATGGTGAATCTTCTGCATATTCTGTCGGCATCGACATCCAATGCAGACTGGTTTTCCAATCTGCTTCCCTCAGAACCCTTAGTATTTCCTTCACCACCACCTTGCTTCCTTCTGCTGACAGATGAACTCCATCCCTAACCATCCACACACAAATTATATTTCCTCACTTCTGTGTGATCAAATGAAAAAAAAAGAAAACTATGATATATATACACTTACGTGAAGCTAACGTCTAACCAATCTTCTCTGGCCTGAATTGCAGACCAGAGATTAATAGCCTTCAAATTCATCTCCTCACAAAGTTCCATTAATGCGTTTGCATATACTCCACATGACTCATTGCTTCTTCCTGATTGCGTTGCACTGCGTTCAATGCACCCAAAGATTCGTTACAAAACATGTGGAGTATATACAGTTAGGTCTACAAAGAAAATTTTACACGAAAGACACGTACTAACAACACATGAGTTCAATTACATAAAACATTAACACCATTTTTAATCTAAAATTTTAAGATAATAGATTTATGGGTCTTTATCTTTATATAATATCCACTTTTTTATTTTTACCTAATATAAAATTTAGACTCTCACGTAAATTTCCAAAATATAATAACATTTTATTTTATGTGATTTTATGTAATGCACATCGTATAATAGAAGAAGAAGAAAAATGATGTGTGTGACTTTTACTTCAACAAGTATGTTCAAGTGTCGCCATCATGTACCTGAGCTTTCTGCGAAGCTGTTCTTCATTAATGGGAGGAGAGGTGAGAAATATGACACGGATATGATCCGAAAGACTCTGAACAAACATATTTTGACATGTGTCAAACGTTCCACCATCAAATATTGCAAGTAAATACAAAAGTAATGTTTTTTTTTTTGGTACGATATGTAATAATTTTGTTTTATTCTGAAGATGTTTCTAATGTTTGATGTGGTAGACTAAGTTATTACCTTTAGATGGTTAGCAATCTTCCTCATGTTTTCAAGATATTCTTGGAGGGGCACATGAGGACCGAGGCCAGATGGGTGAGGATCAATAGAATCATTACCACCAAAGTATACAATCACCAATGATGGTTGTACACTAGCATCCTATGTTCAACAAAATAACAAAAGGCTCATTAAAAGGAGAAACAAATGAAACACATTTTATTAAAAATTCTAAAAAAATTAATTAATTATCTTTTTTTCTTTATTTTCAAAAAATAAGTGAATGAGGTTTGCTGAAAATGAAACCTATTATTCTGTTTGCTTTGATTCTCTTCGTTGTCTTCCTTCTTTCCTCTACCTCTCTCTCATTTTCCTTTCCTTATTGTTTTTCTTCTCTCTCTCTCTCTTTTAACATAAAAGCTAAAATTATAGCGAACAATTTATACAATATACTAAATTGGTAATTTGTCAAAATTTGTAAGAGAAAACTTTGTTAAACTATCATTTTCTATTATAAATTTGACTTAAACATTTTTTGGTTCATGATATATAATATCAGATTTTGTTTTTATCTCTAATAATTTCTTTTTTCCTCACAAGCACTATTTAAGCAAATTCAGGAAATCAAATTAACCAAAAATACTAAGGACCACATAAAAATTAATTATTTATCAAAAACAAAAAACACAACCCATCTTCCAAATTTTAACCTCACATATATAAAAAATGTTCGGATCCACCCTTCCTCAGATCATGTCAAGACAAGAGAGATGTTGCATGTCATTTATGAATGGCAGAGAATATTTATATATATTGAAAAGAAAAATGATTTAAAGAAGAGAATCTTGTGATGAGGCATTAAAATGAAGATGGCGTTTTGGCAGTACCTTAGGAAAAATTTCATCCAAAACTTCCAATGCCCTTCTTGAATTCCAACCAGAGTATCCACGCAAGACGATATCCGCCTAGCCACCATAACATTCTTTAATTCAGATTCATTATTCACCATCGATAAGGACAAAAAAGTATATACATACAGATACCTACGTATATATATAAAGTCATACATCATACATACGATGAATCAGTATCACATCATTTTCACAGTTTTATAGACAAGTGTGAGGAGTCTTCTGAACATGATTTACTAGGTGGAGAAATGAAGAAAATGATTACAAAATTGTGGTGTGGCTTGTTGAAGAAGGAGAAAAAGCTATGATGTGAGAAACAGAATATACAAAGTAGAGTTTTGAAAACGATGAAGGAGAATAAAAGAAGGACCTTTCTGGCGTACAAGTTAGCTAGAATGGCACCCCAACCACCATTGTCGAAGCTCATTTGAATTATAGAAGAACCAAATAACACAATCTGAGGTCTCAATGGGCCTGCCATGAATGAAGAGAATGAGAAACTAAATATGTTTATGTTTCTCTCCCTTTTTGGCAACCCTCACTCTCAAACAAGAAACACAGCACACTCCTCCTACGACATTGGGACGAGGAATTTATAGAGCAGGAATAATTGTGAATATTCTTCTTCCTTTTCTCTCACTCTCCACTTGTCCCCGCCACGTTACGCAGTTACCTTAATGCGCAGCTGTCATTTGTCTGTTGTTTTATCCTCAAGTTGCACTTTCTTATCATTCAATTCAATCCACTATAGTATAAGTCATATCAATTATTTCTATCTTTTTCTTCTATTTCAAGGTGAAATATCATATAAAACATTATTTATCATGTTAATATTTATTATTTTCTATTAAAAACTTTGTATTATTTAATTATTCAAAAGATTCCCAATCACGATTGAATATAGAGTTTATATTATTTGAAGAATTAATGTATAAGCATAAAAAAACATTAAAAACTATAACAAAATCACAAAATTATAATGATTTCTTAAATCAAAAAACATATATATATATATATATATATATATATATATATAACTTCTAAATTTATATATTAAAAATGCTTATTTTTGTAATAATTATTTCAAAAATAATATTTAGAGTGAACTTTAATAATTTAAAACATTAAAATTATGATAGAGACATCCCTTATATCTTTTTTCAGTTTCATGTTATAATTTTCTATTAAGTATTCCATTATGATTTTATGTAAGTTTGCTATTAAAAATTATTTTATATTTTATTATCTTAAATTTAATTTATATTATATTTATATTTTTTAGTAATTTTATTTAAATTTATTTTTAAAATTTATAACTTATTTTTTTAAAATATAAATATCTGTGGATATTTATAAATTTTTAAAAATATGCATGAATTTTGTAAAGAGACATCTGGCAAGTAATGGACCGTGTCCGATTCAACCCTCCGTAATTTAAACATGATTCTTTCACGTCAAAATTTTAAACTTGAATCATAGTATTCCTAGGGGCTTTTTATCACTCCCTTTTCTAATCTTTTAGTGTTAGATTCTACGGTTTAAATTAAATTTCGATACTATTTTACAGAAGTAGTAATAATCTAAAATAATATCATACAATAACACAAGTTATTTATCATTAACATAAATAAATTTAAACTTCCAAAATTATTTATTTATTACAATTATTAATTATAACATATATTTTATATATTTGAATAATTTATTTATCATAAAATTTAGGTATAAAAAATAAATACTGATTTTGTGTAATTCAAATGCTAAAGTAGTCTAAATATATTAATTTCAAAATAAGAAAATAGAAGACCAATTATTTGGATGCAATAATTGGGCATAAGATACAGTTCTAAAATCTAATTCTCTTTTAAAATGTGCTAATTACCTTGCTGATGGAGCCACATATCACGTGTGCGTTGAATTTTATCAGTATTACAACAACAACAATAATATAATAATAATAATAATAATAATAATAATAATAGTAGTAGTAGTAAAAAACATGAATTATTGTGAATTTAATTAAAATATATTTTACACGATTTTTTATTTGCATATAAAGTAATTATAATTTAAAAAAGAGTTAACTTTTATTTAAAAATAATCGCATGCCTGCTTAACTTCATTTTAGAATAAAATATTGTTTACTTGTAGTTATAATTACCTCTTGAAGTGATATTTCGTATTTAAAAACACTTGAGTGGATTTTTTTTAATATATATACATATATATATATATATATACATATATATATACATATATATATATATATATACATATATATATATATATAATACATAATTTTAATCATATATTGTGCCAAAAAGAAAGGACTACTTAAGTTGAATAAAAAAATGGAAAATTATTTTGATGAAATCAAGGATATTGACAGATCTAAATGTGAGTGAACTAGCCAAGGCACCTATTAAAATGCTTAAATACTTTAATAAAGTCTATTTGAAGTTTCTATTCTAGAATGACTTTTTCTTCTTTAATAAACCACTCATGAATCAGTTCATTTTTTTTTTTTAACTCATTAATGTGGTTTTACGTTCTTTATGTTGCAATTCTTAATTCTTTGTATTCACACGTCACCAGATTTTTCTCATAATTTTTCTTTCTCTCGCCTAATCAATCATTAAGTATGAAAATGAACATTCTTAATTATATTCTTCTAACACGTGAGAGATAGAAAAGTAAAGTTAATAATAAATAATTCGTTTTGTTCAAACGAATGATATACGTGATAAATTTAATAAAGAAGACAAAAATAAAAAAATTGAATGAGTACCAAATTAGTTTTTAAAAGACAAGTTTGTATAAACGGGCGTTTGAAAATTTATCTTGTGTTTAAGTCTTTCGATATCAAGTATAAAAAAGTTTGTATAAATTAAATACAAAAAGAATATTTATATGTAAATAAATAAAGTTTTGAACAACTTATCCAGATGTGTACGCATTTTTCAGAATTAATTTGGATATTTACGCATAAAAAATGGTAAAAATTAATAAATTGTTTATTGTAAAGAGTATTCACATCACATGTTATTATAGTCATTAATAAGAAAAATTAAATATCCAAAACTTTAGAATCTAACTATACATGATAATATGACTTTTTTAGTCTTAAATAAATCTAAAAAATAAATTTTAAATAAAGTTATAATCAACAAACAATCTATATTTGTCCAAAAAATATCTTATCCTTCACAACAATAAATCAAAAAGCCTAAAAAAAAAAATCGTACTAGTAGTGGCCTCACCCTGTTATATCTCAAATTAATCAGAGAAAAAGTAATGATTATTCATATTTATACAAATCGTATGTCAATATTTATTATTTTATTTCTTTGTTTCTACTTCATTATATCTTATATTATTTTTCTTTCTTTCTTTTTGTCACTTTCAAGTTTTTATTACGAAATCAGTGCAAACGAAAGCACAACATCTTTGACAAAAAGAAAAGTTTCTTAATCTTTTTCTTTTTGGTGTGACATGGAAGGCATGATGATTTTAAAAATTGCATATCACCATGATCAAGTAACGATCCACCGAATAGTATCTAAAAGAATTTCTATAACAAAAAGGTCTAAAACCAAAAAACAAAACCATTAATCTTTCCTACTACTCTCACCAGTAGTTAAGCAATAGTACAAAACAACAGATGACAAAAACATGTTGTAAACATTTACATAATAGTTTCCCAATACTGCTTACTACTAAATTATTAAATGAAACAAAAAAGCCTGCAGACAACGTGGGAATCGAAAATATTGTTATGTTTTCTAAGTTGAAGAATCAAACTTGGCAGTATAGTTTATTTTTTAAATAGTTATATTTTTATAATGATAGGAAAATCAACTGATGAGACAAAAAAATATATATGATTGTCCCTTCAGGTTTGATATTTTAAATTTAACTCAATTTCACAAATCGATACGAGACTTTCAACACACTTCTTCAAGCTGGGGTATATGGCTTTGATATCAGATTAGAAGTAAATTTTAAGTCTAACTCAACTTCACAAAATCAGCTTGTAAAGTGGAGATTGCACCCACTTATATATTGTGAATTGGTCTTATTTCTAGTCGATGTGAGACTTCCAACATATTGTTTGATTCCTTTTCTTCCTCAATATAATTGTGTTGATATATTGTATTGTAATAAATAAATCGACTCATATGAGTGTGATTATTATGTAATGCAATGGACGACTATCATTGTTTGTTCTCAAATTACACTAACTATTGCATTGAATCAAATACTTTGCAACTCTGTCTTTTTATATATGAATTGAAATTATTGTCTTTTGTGCAGAAATTCAACCGTCCAACACTAATTCCCGATAAGTCCATTAAATATTTAAGGATAACTTGTGCAAAATACATAATACAAATGTACAATAGTATTTTATTTTATTTGTTTAACCCTTCTTGTAAAAACTTTATAAGAATTAATTTATTAGAAATCAATTTTATGTTCGTTGAGAGACAATAGAAAATAGCGCCAAAGCTTGGTTCATAGGACGCTTTGGCCCCCCAAATTTTTTCAACACATATAAATTAGTATATAATTTTTTATTTTAAATTTTAGTATATTTTATATATATGGTACCATTAAAATTTTTTTAATACCTATTTTGACACTGCAAAATATTTTTTGAAGATCTATTGACAGATAAATTTTGGAAACGTTTGTAGATATAGACTGTATTGACATTAGAAATTAGATTTATGGATGTATTTTCACATTATTTGGAACTACAATTTATTGGATAACTAGTTTGCAATTATCTACTATACTCATACTAAAAACATTGTCATTGTGAAAGAGACTTTGTATTTGAAGGGACGATAGGAAAGTTAGGAGTTTAATTGTGTAATTATTCGACTATATGTAATATTGGGTAAATGATTTAGTAAAGATTTTAACTCTGAATAATGTAAAAACAAATCTCCATTAAATATTTTTTTTATGTGTTCATTATGATAGTCAAAATGTTGTATATCTACCAATATCAACGTACCGATATCAAGATTCAAACACTACTTGGAATGGATTAATTTTTCGTTTTAGGATAAAGAAATATTATTCAAAAGCTCTTCACATGATTTGAAATATATATATATA
>Ga0214543_1009112_pt1 | contig 15704 bp, 4 predicted proteins | sample CNSS2metaG_FD_160094 | JGI IMG/M metagenome (GOLD analysis project Ga0214543, IMG submission 160094) | Root nodule microbial communities from cowpea collected in UCLA plant growth center, Los Angeles, California, USA - CNSS2 | ecosystem: Host-associated > Plants > Roots > Nodule | place: USA... | reverse complement strand
TATATATATATATATATATATATATATATATATATATATATATATATATATATATATATATATATATATATATATATATGTTTATATATACTAAGTACTAAGGCCAATTAGTGATTCTAATAAAAGAAATAAAGAAAACATCCTTAAATCTTCTTTATAATCAGACATGATTACACATTTAAGAACTTTATCTAGACTATTCTCTCGATCATGTAAGATGTTAACATGTTTTATTAAAGAATAAGAGGAATTTAAAGATTGTAAAGGAGCTTAATTCTAGACCTTCCCAAAAAAATTAATAAATAGGCGTGTGTCCCTCTCGGTATTTTAGGATTATAATGTTTTTTTTTTCAACCTCATTTTCATTATCATTGGATAACAGATATCCTATATGACTTGTTTAAATATTATTGAAATAATTTTAAAAAATAAGAAATTATGAAAAACTAAACATCATATTATCAAAGATTTAATGTCAAAATAATATATATTTTTATTCTTTAATGTCAAATATAGAAAAAAATTATAATTACATACATATCAATAAAATAATTATAGAAAACAAAAACTAATCAAGTTAGTTGATTTGATGAAATTGATGATTGTCTTTTTTGAAAACATGTAATAGAAATTGGTAGGGAAGGGAAAATATCTTGAAGATTCGAATAATTTTGAAAGATATTAAAAAAGTCAAACCGTTAACTTATAATTTTTTTTTAGTAAAACAAAGATTCTTGAAAATAAACTAACAAAGAGTCAAAGATAATAAAAAGAATATAAATTTTGTGCTAATAATAAACTAAGAGTTTATGTTATTGAATAGTAAAATATTACAAAAAAAAATAATATTATTGACACTCAAAATTCATCCATAATGATGACTTTTATTATTAATTATATTTTTGAATGGAATATGAACGGACTAAAATCCATGAAAAAAAACGCATGTAAGTAAATTTTATCGATGAAAAAAAATAGATTAATTAATAAGTAATGACTACAAAATACTTATTACTTTCACGTGGCGATTTTCGACAAACAAATTATAGACAAAATATTTCATCAGTAAAACTCTGGTGTAGATTTTCACCATCTACGTAACTTCATCCCCCTCGTTTTCATAAAAATTAATGTTATACATTTACATAAAATAGAAAATAAAAATGCAGAATCTATCCATCAGCAACAATCATGCATTAAAAAAAAAAAAAAATCAAACTAATGCCTACAACAAACATTGCAATCTCCAATAGCAAAGGAAAACAATTCAAAATGGAAAGCATTGAGAAGTTTTTCAAACATATTCATTACCAACGGAGATTTAAATGGAACATAAGAAAAAATTAAATCAATTAATTTGATGAAGAAGGGAATGTAAAAACGAATGTGAATAAAGATATGAGGAAACAACGAGTGAAAAGAGAAACTGAAAAAGAAATAATGAACACTCAACTGACCAAAACAAATGTGTTTATTTGTGGAGGAAAAAGATGAATTGTGAAGGAAGATGGAAGAAATTCTTGGTTGTGATACTAGTTGATGTGTTGTTGCTATTAAGGATCTTTAATTTGGGTAATTTTTGTTTTGGATCTGTGTGGCAAAGAAAACAAGAGTTGTTTATTAGTTACAAAATCTTTATTTGTAATGGACTTATTCACTAATTAGTTTTGTCTTGAACCTTATCGATGGAGGTCCTAATTGGTTGTATAATAGAAAACACACAACTTTACTAATGCATTTTTTATTATGTAAATATTATCGATAAATGATGTCAAAATTACCTAGGATTGTAAATACACCAGTAAATATAAAAAATATTAATCAACATTTTCAATGAAATTACAAATAGACTCTTTCTACTTAGACTTCACTGGTGGAGATGTCTATTTGAAGTATAAAAAGAAATATATATGCAATTTTACTGACGATTTTTTACAATATAGATATTAATGACAAAATTATTCGTCAACAATGTCAAAATTAACTACTTCTTCTGTTAAAATAGGTTTGTAATATTAAAATTAATTATGACAACGTGTTGTTAAGAACTTATAGGTAAATCATACATTCTATATGGAATTTTCATAGAAAAATGTATTAATAATATTATATACTTTTTAATAAAAATTGAGGATCAAACATTCTCATTTAATTAAATAAATAATATATAAAGGATTAACTATTTTTTTATTTTTACATTATAATGCGATCTTGATTTTAGTCTTTAGTTCAAAGTTTTATCTTATCAAATTTGGTTTTAGTCTTTAGTTCAAAGTTTCATCTTATTAAATTTTTGTCGAAGTACATGAAGCAAAGGTGATCAACATCAGTCATTTGTTTTTGGACACGTGTCCTTTTTTAAATTACACATTTTTTCCTTTCTCATTTTATCATCCAGTCACATTCTTTTCCTTTTTCACCTCCATCCACAAATTCAACATCACATTTTCGTTCTCCATCTCCACCTCCAATCATTACCATACTCCACCCTTCATCATCACCCCTCTAACACAACCACCTTCATCTTCCACCATTCACACAGTTATTAGAAAAACACACAACACCAATTATCATTCACCTCCATTTCTCTGCTTCACACACATAGCGAACGATGCTTCTTGTACCAAAAATGATTTATCAGTACTTATCCGTATAATTAGCGATCATAGTCTCATCATTACTTATCATAAGTTTTTTAATAAGTTTTTTATCCAACTCCACATTAATTGTCCCATTTTCGACCGGTATTAAGTTTATTCAATATTGATTGACATCTAATAGTTATATCTTAACCATTATCCAAATCTTTTAAAAATGATCGCATCTTAATAATAAAAAGAATTAACCAATTAAATAATAAAAAGCAAATGAGGCATTATCAATTTCTAATCGAGAAGATCTATTTCTAAGCTTCAAAAGAAGTAATTAAAGTAATTAATTATATATAGAGATGTATGATAAAAAAGATAAGATTCGGGAGTGAATGTTCAGTTGAAAGAGTTTATAAAGCTCAGACATACAAGGTTCAATCATGGACATCTTACCTAATTATTTATCTGAAGAAGTTAATTTTATTCTGGGCACTCAATGATTGGGGAACTTCCTTTGACACCCAATTGGACTTTGAGACAAGGACTTACTTGAGAGATGACGTGTAAAATATATCCTTTAATTTGAGTTTATAATTTTATATAATTGTTAATTTACTATTTTAAATATCATCCTATGATATATGATAGGGCTTCAGAAGGAAGATGGAAAACTAAAACTAACAACAACGACACCACAAAGAGATGGGGACCAGTGAATTAAAATTGGCTATAGCTCAACCTCGTCCAACTTCTCACACCCAGAAAGAGCCGTCAGAAATCTTGCCATTTTGACACACATTGTGACCATCACCTTGCATTCTCAACTTCTACTGGTATCCAATAAATCCACAGAAAGAGCAGCTTATTCATATTGAAAAAAGAACCCGGTTCCAATTCCAACCGCATGAATAACCTACTTTTACCCACTCATATGTTGGTCACAACCACTTCTTTCAAACAATATTCATTTTAGTTCGTTTCATGCATATGAAACCATTGCAAGGGCTAAAAGGCAAAAATAAATAAATAAATAATAATAATAATAATAATAATAAATTCTTGGAATTCAAAGTATTCAGTTAGAACACCGTATATATCTAAATAATCAATTGAGGCTATGCCTGTCTTTGGCTTCGCCTCATCTCTGTCCTACACTTCATATTTCTAGAACCCTCTATAGAAATACTATTAAATTATTTCTTTATTATAATAATTGGCAGAAACGTGTCAGTGAATAAATATTGATCCTTCACCATTTGCCCATATAATATACCATAGGCCCAAGCATTCTGTTGCTACGTCCTAATCCAAGTATATTAACTTAAACCCGACAATAGAACTTTTTTCCATAATTTAATTCACAATCCAAGTTTAATATAGCCCAGCTAGGCTAGCAATGCTAAAAGCCAAAGGCGTTGCTCACATACGCATAATTTGGATAGGATTATTCCCAACCTACTTCAAATTATATAATTGTGACAAAACACTCAATTGATAGACCCCATTCTAACCGATCACAATGGCGTCTTCTATTCTGTTCTCGAATAATATTTGAAGAAATAAGAATAGAATTAAAAAATACGTAACTACCACATGGAGCCCAGAACTAGACGGAAGACTCCCATGGGCGTGTGAGGATTCGGTCCCTCTTCACCCTCTCATCATGCGGACTACTTACAATCAACTATGATTTGTTCAACCGATTAATATCTTACCTGTGCACTCCTAATACTAACTCTTCCAACGAGTTTATCTTTGGAATAAAATTACATGATCAGAAGAGAGAAGATAACAGAAAGGAGTGGAAAACATACGTGCGGCGAAAAGGACAAAGTGAGAGACCAACCGTACCAAGTGTTCCGCCGTAGCCACCGAAGCACTGCTTTCCTCAGAGATTCCGCGAGCTCAGCTTTAAGCTTAGTTGGCAACGCAATCCACAAACTCATTGGATAGTTTTCATCTCTCATTTGGCTACTGCTGCCGGCAAAGATACCCCTCCCCCTATCTCAAACCACCCTTTCTCTTCATTTTGGCTTCTCTCACAGTAAACGTGGCCAACTAAACCTAGCCACACACCAATATACGTGTTTTCCTCCACCTCCTCTTACCATGTTATTAACTACTACAAGTAACTACAACAGTTCAGCTTCTCTTATCTTTGTTCCCACTAGCCACCAGAATTGCGGCACCAATTTCCCAGTACAAACACACATGGTATTTCAAAATATTTAAAAGGACAAACGCAATATTTGCACATGGGCTACCGCTACCCACCAACCTCACTAACTCAGGTACTAAATCCGTAGTTCGGCTTGTACCGATTAGCTGATTAACACAATCAGTGTCTCATGAACTAAGCAAATTCCCAAAAATAATCAAACGTGAACCAGACAGATAGACACCACACCACCCATCAAACAAATCAATCAAAATTAATAGTACGAAGTAACGACTGTTACAGTGATTTAAATCAACGCATTACAAAAAAGCAAAATTAGTGCTCTCCTCTTCAATTCCCAGTTCCCACTCAGTTCAATTGGGCACGGGACAGTATCATCCCAACATTACTGAAAGGCAACATAAGCTAAATACCATTGCTCAACTTTAAGAACGCACAAGAAGAAATTAAAGAACCACCCGCTTCTTTATTTTATCTTATTTATTTTCAGAGCAAAAACCACAAAATAGAAGATAGTGTATGTAGAATACAAATGGCCTGAGAAACGAAGTCTAATAAAAATGGGTGAAGTAAAAATATCTGATCTGTTTGTTCACAGTGAGGAGAGGAGAAGAGAGGAGAGGAGCAGAGAAGAGGGAACAAAATAATAATAGAAAAAATAGACCGAAATGAGAATTAAATTAAATGAAGAGAAGTGACAAAACAGTGGAGGGAATTTACCGGCGACTACCCTGCCTTAATCACTGAGAGTGTCCGTACAAATCATAAGGAGCCCAAAGTGCGTCTAGTGGACAGGGCCGTCTGGAGTCCAATCGGAGCCAGGGCTTGCCACTTCCGGACCAATGCAACAGACTCACAGGCCCAGCGTGAAGGTCCCGGCAACTCCCCTTCACGTTATCGCCACCCAACCCGTGCTGATTCCACCTGTGCTCAATGGGCCACACGTGTCCCGCGAACACCAGCAGAAACGGCGGCAGAGAACCCAGTTCGTAGATCCGGTCGCTCTTCTGGATCTCCATCCACCTCTCTATCCTCCTACTGTAACCGTGCTTCCGCCACCGCACCAGATCTATCACCATAACACCCGTGTTGAAGTAGCACGGCCTTCTCCCCACGAACGCGCCTGCGAACCGCGCGTCCGACCAAAACCCCGCCGTGAAGTACTTGGTGAAGTTCGCGTGACAGTACTCAGGCGCGCCGATTGTTCTAGAACCTAAACTGGTGCTCCACAGTTTCGCAATGTCGTCCACCACAACTAGATCCGAATCTAGATATATAACCCTCCCCACGCAGCTCTCGAGAAGATCCGCGAGGTAATTTCTGGCGTAGTTGAGGGGTTGCTCTAGGGCTTGGCGGACCGAGGTGGAGATCAGGTTGCGCACGATCTCCGGATCGAAGTAATAGACCTTGAAGTTCAATTGCGGGAAGGTGGATTTGACAAGGGATTGTAGATTGGTCTCGGAGACGAGGAAGTGGAAGAAGATATTCTCCGGGCACTGGGAGTGTTGGAGGATGGAGTGGACGGCGGCGATGGAGCCGCGGAGGTATTCGACGTCGAGAGTGATGGCAACGTGGACTAGGGAGGGATCGCAGACGCTGGTGTTCTCGGGAATGGAGGTCCGATTGGAGGCGCATTTGTCGGCATTGCGGAATGGGGCGGCGCGGCGGAAGGAGAGTGGCGGCGCCTGGAGCGGGAGGCGGAGGACGGCGTCGAGGTGGGAGGAACGGATGGCTTCGGCGGGGTGGAAGGATTGGAGGGATGGGGAGAGGAGAATGAGGAGCATTGCGGCGGAGAAAAAGCCCGAGAATCTCATGAGCCACAACATCTCCTTGTGAGTGTTGCAATTGAAATGGGTGAAGAAGATGGAAGTTAGGGTTGGGTTTATGTGAGGCAGAGTGGGGATGGGAATGGGAATCGGTGCCTTTCTCAATTGGAGAGTGGATGATGCCGTGGGGTCGAAGCGAGCGAGGAGAGAGAAGACGACGGAGAGGAATCCATGCTAAGGTGCGCACTGTTTCCTCTTCCTCCCTTCTTCTGCTTCTCTGCTTCTCTTTCCTTCCTCCCTCCCCTCAGATTCTCTTCAATCAATGTTCCTTTTCTCTGATAACAATAATAATTTTAACAATATTGGAATTCGAAACAAACGGGTTAAGCACGTTGCTGCTGCTGCAGCAGCACGGACGGAGCAGTACACAGGGGAGAGAGAAAGAGAGAGAAATGAACACACACTCTCTCTGGCACACTCACAGGTGGGCTTTTCTTTTTCTTTCTTTCCAGCTTAGCTTAGCTTAGCCTTTGAGATCACAATTTCCACCATAGAAATCTTTCACGGCCCCAGAACACAATTATACCTTTTAAGAGTTCACATTTTATAATTCTTTTTTTACAATAATAATAATAATGCTATTTTATTAATTTTTTAATGATAAAATTAGAAATTTTTTCATCCCTCATTAATGAAATGGAAATGGAAAATAATCCCTTGAGCTGTTGTTTCTGTCCAAGGACCAGCTGTCCCTCTGTTCTATCCTAACTCACTATACTCTCACGCCACGTTTTACGTATTTATTATTTATATTCAAAATGTCATCTTATTCTTAAAATAAATCATGACCAAATAAAACTATAAATTTTAATAACTCCTTCTAGCCTTTCAAACACAGAAATTTCATGAACATCGATTAATATTGACATTTTTTTTATTTCATCACCTCTTTATGATAATATTATTTTTAATCCATCATTCTATAACTATATATGTGAAAAATAAATTCTTTACGTAGTAAACAATATAAATTTGGATCCGCAAATATTCATTTCCACCTTATTCTACCTCACTCCTCATATCACTAATATTACAAAAACTGTACTAATTTTCTTTTAAAAAATAAGATAAAGTCAAAATATTAAAAGTCGTGTAATGAAATGAAAAAATAAATAAATAACAGTAACGAAAACTACTAAATCTAATATAAAAAACATGAAAAAGTATAATTAAAGCATATCAAGAGCATAAATAAAATTAAAGAAAGTTTTGTTACGACAACAATAGAATAAAATATTTCGTTAAGAAATTAGATTAAAATATCACATAATAAGTTTTAGTTAAGACTTTCATAAATAAATATATTACATTCGATGTTTTATTATGTTTATTGTAAGTCAAATGAGAAAAATAAGCGTTTTTCTTCTGCTATTATAATATTAGTTTCACATAAAAAAAACATAAAGAAAGGTCAAGTTTCTTGTAAAAAACTATAATCAAGCTCGTGCCTACCTTGTATTTTAATTAACATCTTTAGTATTTACTTACTTTACATGTTTTTTGATATATAAAATACAACTATTTTGTGTTGAGGTATTCTTAGAAGATAGGATTTGTGTACACAATAGAAGTGATTCTCTTAAAAGTTTAATGTAATTAAATGTTTAGAATTTAAATTTAAAATCAATTATTAATTGAAATTACTTTCTATCAATGCACACTTTTTTTGATCATATGTATTATTTACTCCAAGTTTTTAATATAAATTTCATATCATTATCTTCCAAAATATTCTACTAAAAAACTTCTAAAGTATTCTTTTTAACTCACTGCAATTGTTTGAATACCTTTTTTATAATACATACTATTAGGATAAGTGGCAGACCTTATGTGGACTTAGGTCATGACACTCCCATTTTTCAAATTTAATAATATTATATATATATATATATATATATATATATATATATATTATATTCTAATAAAATTTTAAACATTTATATTTATATATAAAAAAGTTTTTTTTCTATATTTTTTTTTAATTTTATCTTTTAAATATTTTGTAAATTATTATTGTATTAATGTTTTCTTTTAAATGATTATTTATTTAATTTAATATTTTTCTTAAAATTTAATCATTGTAAAAGAAAATTAATTACACTAAAATTATAAAAATTATTCATATCTAATTTTATAATTATAATAATAACAATAATTGTAATTTTATTATCATAAAAATAGTAAATACAATGTTTTGACTAGTTTATATAAAAATGTTAGGATTACTCTTTTGTTTTCTATTTTTATTCAAAAATATTAAGTTGATCCTCCAATTTTTTTTTATTTCAATTTTGTCCGACTTTTGAAAAATAATGCAATTTTGTCCTTTTTTAATTAATTTTGTGAATAATAATTGTTTGCTTTGTTGATGGAATTTACATAATTCTAATGCAAATTTTTGATGAAAAAAAACCTTGTTTCGTTATAAAAAATTTAGCAAAAAGATCAAATTGCATTAATATGTATAAAATCAAGACTAAATCTAAATTGAAACTAAAAAATACCTAGAGGACCAACATGATAATTTTAGACGAAAAAATGAACGAAAAAATAATTCAACCAAAATAAAACTAATAATAATAGCTATAAAGAGTTATAAATGGTTTTAGTATATTATGCTCTTGAAATATGTATTTTGTATGTGTTGAGATGTGTGTTATTATTTTTAACATTTAATTACTTATTCTATTATTCTAATTTTGAAAATATAATAAAAATATGAAATATTTGTACAATTAGAAAATTCTAATTCTAATTATATATATATATCATAAATAAAACGTACTGGTTTCGAAATATGTGTAATAATTTGTTTGATATTTAGTCTCAAATATTTTATATTTTTTCATACGTTAATTTCTCTAATTTGCTGTAACATGTTATACTGTTATTTTATAACTTTATAAATATTAATAGCGCACGATTTTTATTAATAATCTTAATTAGTAGAATTTTTTTTTTCAACTTATCATCAATAAACTCTAAATATAGTAATATCTTTATTTAAAAAAATTTTAACCGCATCTTCGTCTTGTTGTTGTGTTTCTTAAATCTCTTTCAGACTTTCTCATTTAAATTTATGTTTTAACTTTGTATATCTCTCATTATTGGACTTGAATTATATTGACAAAATCATGTACATTTGATTATTGCGAATTCTTCATTCTTTGTAGATTAGAAATAAAAAATAATTAATATAGTGATTAATTTAAATATTAATTTATAAAATAAAAAATTATTTGTTATTAAAATAATTATTATTAAAAATAAAAATCATAATTGATTGTTAAATTAGTCACTAATTAATTAAAGACAAATTTAGAAACTAAGTCATTTTTATAGCCAAAACTTATGTAATTAATTTTGAGTGACCAATTTCCTTTGGTAATCAAAATTATGATAGATAATTTTATAGACTAGTAAACAATTAGAAATTTGTATTTATAATAGTGACTATTTTAATAACCAATAATTTTTAGTTTTCTAAATTAGTATTTAAATTTATTACTATAGTTACTTATCATTATTGGTAATTAAAAGTGATCACTATTTAAAAGAGTCTTCTTGTAGTAAAATAATTGTTTTTGTTCAAGAATAAATGTTTTTGATATATATATAAAGCAATATATATATATATATATATATATATATATATATATATATATATATAAAGAAAAATAATTTTTTCGTATTTATTTTTCAATTTTACTATTTAAATAACTTTTTTTAAAATTAAAATAATTATTTTATCAATTTTACCTTATAAATTATTATTTGTTTAAATTTTAACTGTTCTTTCTTTTCTTATTATAAAACCACTTACAAAATAAATAAAATGTATGTACATTAAAGTTATTAAAAGTTATTTTAATTTTATAATTTTAATAATAATATTATTATTATTAATTTTATTACAATAATCATAAAAAAATATTTATGAGTATGTATGTGTTTTCAATAACGTTCATCTATCAATATATATTTATTAATTAGAAATATTATTTAAGATCCCATAACTTTTCAGTGATATTGGGTTTTGTTTGTCCTTAAATGTTAATATCTAAAACATAAATATTAACCGTCATGTTTTATTATTATCTATTCAAAACTATCATCTTTTACTCTATATGATTTTTCTTTATAATAAAGAGTAAGTATGTCGCCTCAGTTAACTTCTTATCAGGTCTCTATAAGCTTTCTAATAACATTTAAAACTAATTTATGATCATTCAAATTTATAACACCATTTCAGTTTTTAAATAATTAAACTAATAATCAATTATCATTTTTTCATTTGAAATTCTTGCTTGAACAAGATTTCGTTCAGTGAATAAAAGTTGATTTATAATTTATTGTGACTTGAGTGAAACCATTTCATTTAAGCGTAAAAAAAAATAGTGACTTTTCAATCTTATTTTTACTTGAAAAAAATTGTCTTAATTAAGAAAAACATATGCTTGAGTATGTTTCGCTCAAACAAATGTTTCACTCAAACAAAAATACTACAGAAGGAACTTTGTAGAATAACTCATGACGCATCAAAAATCTATGTAATTAATGTACATCTTTTTATCAAGTTTAAAGTACTTAATTTCATCACTTATTGCACAAATTTTATATTTAAATCACTGCCTCATTCTAATCATGTAAAGCTCAAAATGCATTCAATAAAGTTCAAACATCACACTAAACATAAAATTTCAAACAAAAATTAAGAATAGTTGGATAAATACTCATATTCTATATCCTTTAATATCATAATCAACTACAATCAAATTTCAGTCAATAACTAAATTATTTGAAAAATCACTTTTCTCAACTTACTAAAATGATAATGAGTTAAAAAAGTTATTGATTAATAATTAATTTTAATGATAAAAAATAATTAGTCACTATAGTAATAAACAATTTAGATATCAATTTATAAACTAAAAATTATTAATAACTAAAATAATTTTAAAAAATTATAATTGGTCTCTAAATTGGCAATTAAAATAGTTTCTATTATAATTTGACCTCTAAATTAATCACTAAAATTAGCAAACTAAATTTTGGCTACCAATAAAATTTGTTTCTAAATTAATCTATAATTAAAAATTTGGTTTTTGAATTAGTCTCCAAACATATCTTTTATTATAAATTCGGTGATTTTTTTGATAATTTTCTTATAGTGGTTTAAATAATAATATTCAAAATATTAAAAGAAAATACTTACTCTAAATTTAAATTTGTTCAAGTAGTATTGAATATTGACTCATCAACTACTGCAAAATTAGGTGACTTTAAAAAGAAATGAGAATTAAAATAAAAAAACTTAAAAAGGTGGGAGGATAACTAGAAAAAGAAAGTCTTGTAAGAAAAGAAACAGAGAAATACTTGTCTTAGTAACTCAAATGAATAATGTTATTAGAAATCATAAAAGTATATAAATTTAATAATAAAATTATACTTGGAAAAGTATTTCTAAATGACTAGGATAAATATTTATTTATTGAAATGGTCTTAAATAAGTAATTAAGGGGTATGTGAATGGAGAATTCACATGTGAGACATTCATTACTAGAGTCATCAATCAACTTATGTGAGGATTATGTAGTACCTTTCAACCGAGAAGACTATAAGTTTATAAATATTTTAATATTAAGACTATAAGTTTATATTATTTTTTTTATTATAAAGTGTTTAATTTTTATCATTTATCAAAGTAAAATTTAAATTTAAAATTTGAATATTTTAACCGTGATTATGGACAAATTTTAGTCAAATGAGTATTGGTATTATCCCACGCGTTTGTACATTTTATAAGCTTTTTCCAATCTCTCTGATTTCCATAGCCCATTTTTCAAGATTCATGCAGGTTGAGTAGAAAACCAGAAAAGTTGTAAGTGCTGGGTGGCCTGGTATAATCCTACCATGCAATACAATATTTATTTATTTATTCCGTAAAAGATCCCATTCTTTCGGAGTCACAATCTGCAGCTTCGAAATCCCACTCTCAACATTGAGAATTTAAAAAATATATGAAAATGAGATTATTTAACTAGTTATAATAAAAAGTATTATAAAATTTAATGAATAAAAATTTCTTTTAAATAATAATGTTGTAAAATAAATTACATTAAATTCGTTAAAGTTTAAATTTATTTATTTATTATTTTAATTGTTTGTCTAAAAATATAATTATAAATAAAATATTAATATAAGTAATTAATTATATTTTAGTCGTAATCAATTATATCGATAATCTTCATTCCAAATCCTCTTATACATGTTGTGAAAAAAGTTCAACACAACTATTTTATCTAATTTTCAGAGCTTTTTATTTATTTTTCTATGTTTATTTTTGTTATAGTCTCCAATTAGAGGTGAGAAAATGGATTGGGCTCAATAGGCCAGCTCGTGAGTTTATATTAAAAGAAACACGTTGAGTTGAAGATTTTAATCTGTCAATTCATTTTGACTCGTTCCCGTCCAGCTCATCAATTTGACGATCAAAATACGAGTCAACTCGTCCCGATTTGTTGGCTCGTTTCTAACAAATAAAATAAAATAAAAATAATTAAAAAGATTGATATTTTATATTATATTTTTTAAATGTGTAAATATATAATAATTATTGTAATTTAAATCACTAATACCTACAAATTCAGTCTCAATTATTAGTTATAATTGAATAATTTGATATGTAAATGTAGTAATTATTTTAATTTATCTAATTCAAAATATTAACTGATGGTATCATGCAACGGAATATTTAATCTTTGGTCAAAAACAAGAGGGGGGTGAATTGAATTTTTATAAGTCTTAACAGGTTTTAAAATTTTCTCAAAATTTAAATGATTAACTTAAAATCACAGTTACTTTAAATGCAAGTGCAAAAAAATAAAGAGGTTAAGGGAGGAAAATGCACATTGATATTTATACTGGTTCAGATCAAAAGACCCTACGTCCAGCCAGTTGTTAATCTCTTAAACAAAGAGATTAACTCAATCACTATAATAATCATATTACAATAGATTAGAAAAGAGTAAGGATTAGAAAACACCTCTCTTGAACAACCACAAGAGATGAACAAAAAGCTCCCCCTGAATCACACAGAGGATGACCAGCTCTCCTAGCAACAACACAACACTCAATCTTCTAAGAACTCACTTAGAAAAAGTTATCACTCACTCACACTAGGCTTTTCAAAGCTATTTTTTAAGAATATCACAGAGCAACACTTTGCAGTCACAACACAAGAACTCTGAATCTTAAAAAGGTAATTTGAAGTTTGGAAACCGAGTTCTATTTAAAGAGGTTTTTGCATGCTGAGTTAGAAATGAAGAGTTTAGCTGAAACTGCCAAGGATAATCGATTACCCAAAATAGTAATCTATTATCTCATGTACAAATTTGAACAAATATTTTTATAACTGCCAGTGGTAATCGATTACCAGAAATGGTAATCAATTATTTCAAGTTGTTTTTCAAGAGCCAAGTTATAACTGCCAGTGATAATTGATTACCATTCGTGGTAATCGATTATCTTAAGTAGGTTTTGAAAAATAGAATTTTTTGAGTTGGTAATCGATTATTACAAGTTGGTAATCGATTACCATACTGATTTTTGCAAAAAATGAGTTTCTCTCAAAGGAGTTGCGAGCTGGCTGTTGCTCTAACAATTTTGCACCTAACTAGAAAAAGCACCTAACTAGAAAAAGTTTAAGTCAATTACAATAAGAATCTTTAAACATAAACTATATTGTCTTCAATATCTTCAAGCAGAGGCAGACCCAGGAAGGGACAGCTCTTTGATTTTTATTTATTTATGTTATATGATTTTTTTTTGTTTTTAATTTTTTAAATTATGTATAAGAAATTTAATGTTTGTGAATTTTTTAAATAATAAAAGTATATATTGGGAACTGATAAGAATTAAAATAGGTATCTTTTTATTTATTTTATAAAATATAACATTTAATGCAAATAAATAATAAAGCATAAAATTAAATTTAATAAAAAATAAATAAATTTATTAAGATATTTTTTATTTTCTCTCTCACTGTTTTTTGAGTTTCTCACATATTGTATCCACTTTAGACTTTTACTTGTTTTGTTTTCTTTTGTTTATGAAGAAAAAAAGAAAGTTGAACACAAATTCATTATTTTGTGCTCTCATTTTTGTATGCTTTCTTCTATTATTGAAGAGAAAAGTAATTCTTTTTTTCTCAATTGATAGTGAAATATTAGTTTAATAATTAATATTATTTTTTATCTCACGAGCATTTGGTATATTCATTTTTATAAATATCGAAGAAAAAGCAATGCACTAAGTGTTTTTTAATAACTGATTTTTAATTGTGACTTGATTATCATATATTTTTCTTTTATTAATTACGTATCACAAATTTTATTTAGATTATGATAAATTATCTTTTAGTATTTTTTTTTAAAACATAAGTATATTGATGAAGAAATAAAAGAATAAGTTAATTATTTAAAAGTGATAAAATGGAAGCTATTGTGAGGAAGAAAATAGAAAAAATCAATCTTTGACAAAAATAGGAAGTCAATTATATCTACTTGATTGATTTTTTAAGCTGTCTCGTCTTATTTTAACTCTTCTTGTTTCTACAACTATATCATAAAGATAATTTTCTACAATGAAAATTATCAAAATAAGATTGCAAAATAAAACGGAAGATGAATTTTTTTGCTGACGATATGATTATTTACATTAAAAACAAAATATAACTAAAACTTTTAGTATTGATTCAATTATTATTAAGTTAAATAATCTTACGGATCCATAATTAAATATATAAATTTTAAGTATATTTTGGCAGCCCCATAAAAATGGAGCAAGTTCCGCCACTGCCTCTGTGCATCTGTGCTGCATCGAACAAAGCAAAGAATCATAAGTACTAGAGACAACTTAGAAGATCATAAAATAAAGTTTGGTTAGTATGTATAAACCATGAGAGAAGGAAGCTTGCGCACAAAAACACGTACAAAAATGTATAAGAAGTTTTTGGTGAAAAATCACTCAAAGAGAACTTGTTTAGTGATTTATTAGAACCTTTGTTCACTGTATAGATTATAATGTATCATCATATAAAGAAAAAAG
>Ga0214543_1009110_pt1 | contig 15708 bp, 11 predicted proteins | sample CNSS2metaG_FD_160094 | JGI IMG/M metagenome (GOLD analysis project Ga0214543, IMG submission 160094) | Root nodule microbial communities from cowpea collected in UCLA plant growth center, Los Angeles, California, USA - CNSS2 | ecosystem: Host-associated > Plants > Roots > Nodule | place: USA... | reverse complement strand
TCCTTGGTTAATAAATATTGAAAATATCCAATAAAGATACTTGAGACAATTGATGTATCCATGCATGATAGTGTATCACCACCAATGGTTTGTTACACAACAAAAGAGAAAAAAAAAAAAAAAAATCAAAAAAAAAAAAAACCCCAAAAAAAAAAAAAAAAAAAAAAAAAAAAAAAAAAAAAAAAAAAAAAAAAAACGGTTGTGTTGCATTGGCATTGGAAGATAACTTCATTCCATATCCTATCTTGAACGGTTGTGTTCTCTACTTTCAGAGAATTTTTCATACAAATAGCACATTTTATTTATTTTTTTTCTGAAATAACGCATTGTGTTAATTCAAAATTTGATTTTTAGATAACTGAATTTTAAACATGTTCTTGGATTAGCACTTTTGACTTATTTTTATCATGTACACTAAAACATGTCAAAAATTCGATTATTGAAAAACTAAATTATGAACTAATACAGGTAAAAATGTCCTATTATCGTAAATAAAACTTCCATTGTATCATTGGAGAAAGAAAAGGAAAGAAATGTTCTATTTGTGTGAATAATTCACTTTGAATATGTATACTTTCGAGCTTATCACTTTCTTATTGTATAACATTGTTGCACAGATTTGGGTAGGAGAAGGGTACTTGCAGTATAATGCAACAGTGATACAGTTCTGGAAAAAAGTTGATAAAGATTTATGGAATGTCGTAGTACAAATAAATAGGACAATGCATAGATCCAGAGATTCAGAAACAAAATCCCACCCTCTGATTCATCCCTTGTAATGCCATCAACATTTTCTAATACTGATTTACACATGATTTATTGACACTACATATAATTATACATGATCTGAATTTCATAACTGCATTTCAAAAACCATAAGGATATATTTTCTCTGCAAAATGTCATATATTAAAGGATTCTACCATTGATCCGTGACGGTGCAATCATAGAAGAAACGACAAGCAAAAAAAAAACCTTGAAAATGCAGTGGGCCAAGAAGCCATACACTGTTATATTAAACAGAAACAAATATGAGAAGAGCATGTGAAGTATAAGGCCACAGATAAACATCCTTGAGGTATACAACAGTAATAGAATATGATAATATCAATAAACAACTCTGCAACCAGAATTCCTTATGGCCCAGGACCAAACAATGATTCTCAACAAGTGGTGCTCATGAATCTTCGCCAATCAAATCCATCTTATATCATTCCAACACATGCACATTTTTACATATCCGCAAGAATCTTCCATCACATTCTGTCAGTTCAGTGTGCTGGAGCAGACCCCATTACAAAGAACTCACAAACCATTAAAAAAAAATACAAAATTTTCTGTACTTGTGAATAGTGTTAAGCTACTTGCACACATTAGTGTAACATTTTATTACAGGAAATGATAAGAGAGATGAACAGACAAACTCATTTGGTTACAGTTAATTGGACATCCTTGCTTGAATCCGAAGCTGAAACTAAAATAAGACAGCTCCAAAACTTCTCCTTATAAGACTCATAAGAGCAGAAAGACAAGTGGATATTATGATTCATATATGAAAACATGAACACTTTCTACTCCGTATGAAACGCAAACACCATAGATAACTAATCTATGAACATGGGTTACTATTTCTTTTTTTATACTTTCTCTTGTCAGGGTTTGATGTCGGAATCATCCCAAGGATTATTGGGATCAGTTGAGACCAACGAATCGATGTCCTCCCAACTCCAATAGTTTGACATTTCCAAACCGGAACTTGTTCCTGCGATCTCCCATGGTTGTGTCCTGGTTCCACCACTGGTGCAGGCCATTGTACTGTTCACGGTTGGCTCCTCCAGTATTTTAAACTCTTCACCGTAGTTATACACACCGGAGGATTGCAAAGAGTTGGACACTGCACATGTGTCAAAGGAGTTCGAGGTTGTGAAAGGGAAGAGAAGGCTTTGGTTTTGAGGAAAAGGCACAGTTGAACTCAGAAAGATTCCATTGCCAATACCAAAGTCTTTGCCTTCTGAAACTTTGGTACTCGTCGGATTCTGTTGCGGCAGGCACAGAGATTGGTAGAGAGAGGAAGGTGTGGGTTTGTGATCATCCACTGCAAGAGGAGGAACTGTGACGCGGGTTCTCAACTCACCATCCATGCTGCCATTTGAGGTGGTGGTGGTGGTGGTGGTTGATTTCTTGGCTCGCTTATTCTTTCTACCACCGCCAACAGGAACGTTGCGCAGAGTTCCACCTTTAGTCCAGTGCCTCTTGCAGGCTCTGCAGAAATGGCGGGGTTGAGACTTGTTGTAGTTGTTGTAGTAACAGAATTTGGTGTTAATGGAGTCACATCTCGGACACTTCAAAGGCTCTGATGGCTGAGTTTGTTGCTGTTGTTTCCTCATAGGAGTAGGCTTTGGGAGCTCCAAGTTTTGAGCCTGCAACAAAGTCTGGTCCCAATCAAGCCCTCTATTAGAAACCTGCTTAGAACTCAACCCCATATCTTAAACTCACCCCCCAGAAAGCACTATTAACCAGAACAAAACAAAACAAAAAAAAAGTAGTGTTATTGTTGTGTGCAACTAGATGAGAAAAAGGTGGCGATTTGGGGAATTTGATCCCTTTGATCGAGATGGGAAAAGAGAGATGAAAGTGAAGGATAAGAAGGGGATGAGAATGGTGGTTATAGCCGAAAGGGTGTGAAGGTGTAAGGAAATTGGTGAGTGGGAGAGGTTTGATAGAAGGAAAGGCGTAGGAAGGTGAGGAGAAGTGAGCATGTCTTTCTCTAATCTGTCTATGTCTGGTAGCTATTTATGATCTTATCTATCTGTAAAGGATGAATAATAATAGGAAGAAGACCAGAAAAAAATGACTTGAAGTGGTGTGTGGTAGTAATGGAGGAAAACGAAACCTGATAAAACCTATGCAGAGTATAGTAAGAAGGTGAATTTTGGTTGTGTCCATATGCAAGTATTATAAAAGGAGAATGAGGAGATGCTTAACCCCTAAGGTGAAGGTGGGTGGGTGGCACGTGGAGGGTTATAGGCCATTGATAGTGGTTTGTGTTTTGGGTGTAAAAGGAACGTAGATGTGCATGATGGTGTGGTATAATAAATAATTTAAGTAGCAAAGTTTGCCACCAATACAAACACAAAGTTGGCAAAAAAGAAGGGAAGTACACTACGGTGTGTTTCTCTTAAGTGATTGACATTAGAGGAAAGGCAAGTGAGGTATAACAGTGGGGCCTAAGATTCTTAGGAAGGTTAAAAACAGTTGGCAACACATGGTTTTTTGTGGTGCTGTTCTACGGACCTATGTCATGTGATTACATGTTGTGAGTTGGGTGTATCTATATGTTACATGCACGTGTTCCTCTCATGTCTTTGCCCTATCCATTTTTTTGCATTTCCTATTATGCTTAATCTTCTTTTCACTCTGGTGTTTGTCATCAGCGTTACAGATTAACAGTGTGTTCTGATATCTGTGGTGAAATAGGGTAAAAAGAGTTGAATAATTAGAGAGTTTTAAAATGACTTGTGGAAAGTGTCGGATGTGAATGTCTTGACACGAATTCATGTACAATGGACTCATACCAGCCGACACTTGAGAGCAAAGAATAACACAAGTGTCTCACACAGCCTCAATAATGTGAAGTTCAAGCCAACTTACGTGATTATCACAATGAAGAAAAAAAAAATCTAAGAAAAATTCTGGATAAAAAACATGGTTGTGCTTTTTCCTTGTTTGCCCTGATACATACATAACATAACCTTTTCTTCCAAAATCTCCTCAGAGCAGATAGAATTTATATGAATTGTTGAATAAACTAATTGAGAATAGTACTTTGCACATGTTATTTTCATCATTTTGCAAGTAATTTTCCAGTTTTGTATTTTGAGATCACCAATCAAAGAAAGTTACGTTGAATGGGTGGAATAATATATTTCACGCATGAATGAAATACACTCACAATAATAATTTACAGGTGATGACTGTCACAAGATTAGTTATTATTATTATTATTATTATTATTATCATTAATTAATTTCATGTAGTAGATGGGAATAAGAAACTAAAAGCCACATGCACTTGTATAATTAAGCCACAGAGTAGGAGAACCAAGATATTACAAATAAATGCATTTGCAATTTAAAAAAGAGTGGGTTTTGTAATAAACTAGTGTCTTAAGGAATCCATAAGAATGAAGTACACTAATATTATTTTTTACTAATTTGAGCTTGTGATTAATATTTGAATCAAAGATTACTAATTGAAGGAAATCAATAATGGTGGGTTGGTTAGGTAAAGAGTATGTGCATGAAGTGCTACATGACAAAACAAAAAAATTTTTTTGGAAAAAAAAAAAAAAAAAGAATCACCCAATTAAGTCTAACTTCAATTGCAGTCACTTAACTCCCAATAGAGTCAATTTTGTACTTCTTGAAGAAAGAAACCCAAGAGGTGAAAACAGTTTTTAAAAAAAATTCTATTAAAGTTAAAATTAGTGTATGTAAATGTATTAATAAGATTATTTTATGTACAAAATTATAACTTAATTTTTAGTTTTTACTAAATTTGAATATTTTTAATTAGCTTTTATTGAATTTTATTTCTATTGAATATTTAAATTTTATATATTTTTTAATTAAATTTTTCTCATTTAATTTTTTCCGAATGTTTTGATTTTCTTATTACTTGTATTTATAATTGAGAAATATAAAGTTTTACAGACAATAGAAAATAGTATTATAGTTGATACAAGTAAATAAGATGAGGAAAAAAATCAATATTTTTATAAACTCTCAACCTAATATAATTTATTTATGTAACCATTAAGCTGAAATTTAGAAGAGCATAAGTCCTTATGATTTAAGTATGAATTGATTTGGAGGTAACAGGTGGAGCCAACAAGCACGTGAGTTTTATAGTTTGGTAATGGGTGGAATCAATTGCTGGATATTTAAATGGCATCGATTATCTTATGAAGGACACGTGTCGCTCAATCACCGGGCAGATGGGCCACTTGATTAAAACATTTGGGCCATTGATGCTTTCAAGAACATCTACTGCCACTATCCTCTGTCTATATCTTATCCCCTAAGAGACTCAATTTCACATTTTTCCTTCACTGTACATTCTTCTATTATTTGTGGAAGTGCTGGGTCAAATTAAGTTCATTTATTTTTATTGTGATTATTTAAAATATACAAAAATTTAAATCATAAAAATGCATTTGACTTTAATTAGAAGGGAAGACATATTATAAGTTTATAAAAAAATATTTTTCAAGATATTAGGATTTTATTTAAATGATTAAAGTCTTTCAATAGATAATTATTTTCACCTGTATTGATAATATAATATAGAAAATAACTGGTATTCATTTTCTTTATTTATTTGTAACTGTTATTATTAAAATTCATAACTAAATTAAATACTCTTTATGTAATTATCTACATATTTACCCTTCATCTTATTTTTACATTTTATTTACTTTAATGTGATAAATAAATGAAAGGAGTAAAAAAGTTATAAATATTTTATTGAATAAAGAATATAGTTTTAAAAAAAAAACAGCCGGAGAAAATACATGTTCTAAGACATAAATTATAAACAAAAACATAAAATTTCATCTAAAATTTTGCTATTGTGAAAGTCATAAAGATGTTTGTTTTTTTATTTATAAAATATATAAGAAAAAGAAAGTGATAAATGTTTGTAGAAAAAGTGGAATGTTGAGAAAGTATTATCCTGTGTGGTATGCAGACAAACATATAGGATTTTTCTTGAGGTTTTAATTAGAACACGAAAGTGACATACTCATTGTCGTGTGATTGATGAAAGAGACGGTACTTGCAAACTCTGAAAGTGACACTACCGATGCCATTTCAAAATATGTTTGAATCAAATAAAGTATCTTTGTACCTGCAAGAACCAAAATAAACTATACAAGTTTGAAAATTAGGCCACTCCACTATGCTTTGAATTTCTGTTTTATTTTATGTTTTATAAAAAAATAAATTGATTCAATTAAATTTTGGGTTAACACTGATTGGACTAAGATTAGTGGAAAAAAATGCTCTTCAACAAAATGGATGACAATTGGTGGATGGGTGGGGATTTAATTCTTCATAATATCTCTATCTCTTATTGCATCATTATTTTCATCTTTATATTCTATTATATGGGTATAATATTTTTATCTTTCATGACAATTTTTATTAGATAAGAGTACATGATTTTATCTATCTTTTATTTATTTTTTCAAATGTCAATGAAAAAATTTACAAAAATATAAATTATAGTAAAAGAAAAATAATATTAATAAATATTCAATATAAAATTATACATTTTTTTAATACTAAATATTAAATAAGAGCGTCAAATAACAATAAAATAAAAATCAAATAAGTATATGAAAGAATAAAAGTGATCATATTTTGAAAATAATTTGCAAAACTAAATACCAAATAAAAGCTAGAAATAATTTACAAAACTAAATACCAAATAAAAGTTGAATCTTACCTTGTTTTAGTAATTTAAAACGTGAACATCAAATGAGTATTGATATAGGTATGAAAACAAAGTAAATATATACATACACATAATTATCTTCTATCCAAATTAAAAAAAATAAATATTATTCATATTCATACGATCAGTCAATTAAAAAAATATCCAACAAATTAAACAAAATTTATAGAAACAAAACGAAAAGATAAAAATATATTTTTATATGATGTAGAGTTTGAAATTATGATTTAAAAAAAAACTGAAAGACTCAGAAAAGTTAAAAGAAAAGAAAAACAAATTATGCAAATTTATAAATGATTTGATTAAATAATAATTCTATTATTATTATTTTATAAATTTATTTTTATTATAGTTATTTTTAATAAAATCATGATTATTTTATAATTATTCATTACTATTATTTTTAATTTTATAATCTTTTTCATGATTTCGATATTATTAACATTCTATTATTATTATTATTATTTTAAATATTTATAAATTTCAATGTTATTATTTTTATAATTATCACTTTTATTAATATTTCTTAATAACTATCCAGTTTTTCCTTACAAGTCTTTTGAACAATATGTGGAGAACCATCCATTCAGATAAAGTTGAATTTCAACTATTCATCATGTTACAAGACATCCTTCCTAAACTATAAGTTCTGTAGTATTTCCACTTAAAAAGTTATATCCTAATCAATTAATTGCCTTGTCCTAATGTTATAAAAGTGTAATTTCCTTCAACCTAACTTTGAGGTTGCATAGAACATTCAAGGGTGGACAATAAGTGTTCTCAATCGCAAATCCACCGCGCAAAAAGAAATCATTGCCATAAACATTACTTCAATAGTGGTAAAGAGAAATAAAACGTTGACGGCAACGAAAATCTATTAAAATGTGTTGGTCGCTGATTGTACCAACAAACATCAACATTATGTGTGAAAGGTAGCGCGATCAGAATACTAAATAATAACACTTGACGTGTATTGTAAAGCCTTCGAGGGATTCATGGTATTGACTTTTCAATTAAAGCTTGACTACCGAGTCTTGATTCTATTATATATTCGTACATATATATTCCTCCCATCCAAAACACTAACATTTTACTCCCAGACAATAATAATACAGTCGCGTTAAACCGCTGCTAACAACATATTCTCAGCTCATGGAAAGTGAGAACTGCCCCAGTAGAAAAGGGTAGCACAGCCCCATTTTCCAGCAAAAGAAACAAACAAGGCGCACCCTAAAACTTAAAGTCCTTCTTCTTTGATTTGCCCTCCTTTTCTTGCATCTTTCTCTTTCTCTTCTTTTCGTTCTGCACCAGACAACTTTAGCTATAAGTCACACAGGCAAAGTATAAAATCTAGTACACGAATTGAAGGGTGAAAATGTAACACACCTCTGCAACCATGTCACTGAAATCTTCACGCTGACTACGTAACTTCTCCTCTTCCCTTGCTTCTTCGTACCTGTATCCAGTAGATGTAAGAATCACTGCCTCAAATCTGACCCAACTAACCAGCTCTAAAAAATTAGAAAAGATAAAATCCATACTTCGCAGGCAAAACATTTTCCATTGCTTCCAACTCTTCAGGCTGTAAAGTGACATCCACTTTATCTGATTTCTGACCTCTAAGCAAATCAACCTGAAAGTGCCATAACCAGAACGCATGAAACATGCTACCCTTGAAAACAAAACGAACCATCATAAACAACCAATCACATAAAAAATCCTTACCCTTTTAGCACCTGACTTGTCTTGTGCGCCTGTACCAACAACATAACTGCAGAGTAGAGAAAAAACGTGGCAACTCAACAAAAAAACAACCATGGAGGGAAAAAATTATGATATTCAAATAATAAAAGGTAGGTGCAAGTATTGCATACGTGTGTGTGGTTCCAAGCAAAGTTCCAGGAGCAATTTTTTCTTCCTTCTCTTCAAGTACCTACATAGAAAACAACAGAACGATACAAAACAAGTCAAACCAGAAGTTAAGGCTGATGAAAAACAGCAATAAAATATACTCACTTGATAAAGAGGCCTCTCAGGCTCCTTCCTCTGTTGCTTCCGGAGGTCAATAACATCAGGTGTTTCCACTCCCGTGGGAGTGCTGAGGTGAAAAATGCAAAGGAAAAGAATCAAGAGATGAGATGAAAGGAACAGTACATCATCAACCACCACAAAAGAAAAAAAAAAAAAAAAACTCTTCTCAAATCAATCCACACACGTAAACCCAAAATGTTCATTATGAGTGGTAAATGTTCCATATACTTATTTAATATCAACGATCATTAATTGTAGAGAATTACAATTAGAAAGCAGAAATGTTAAATGTTCAAATGAAACTCTACAAAGCCACTTTACAAATTCTTGACCACCATTTGATTCTTGTTTCCTTTTCTTTTCCTAAATGTTTTATAAATTCTAGGAACCCATTACATAAACTCTTAACCATCGTTAGATGCTAGTGCATGTTTGATTGTGATTAAATCTTTGGGACAAAATTTATTCTCTTCATAAGATTTCATGAAATGTTTTAGTTGACAAAATTATCTAATCCAAAGACATCTAATCATAGCCACATCATTTGCAAATAATTTTCAGTAGTTATTTATCAAGAATGGCAACGACAATCATTTGATTCTTCTTTCCTTTTCTTTTCGTAAATGTTTATAAATTCTAGGAACCCATTATATAATCTCTTAACCATCGTTGGATGCTAGTACATGTTTGATTGTGATTAAATATTTGGGGCAAAATTTATTCTCTTCATAAGATTTCATGACATGTTTTAGTTGACAAAATTAGCTAATCCAAAGACATCTAATCATAGCCACAAATTTTAAATAATGTTCACTAGTTATTTATCAAGAATGGCAATGAAGATCACCAAAAAAAATGCTAATTACAGGTCAGGCAGTCCAAAACGCCCATGCTACCATTATAATATAATACCATTAACAAAGGAGATTCTTCGTTTTCGATGTACACAATTTTTTCCAATTTCACCCTTTAAATAACTACTCATAATAAAAAAAAAAACATCCACACAGTAAATGAATTACCTATAATAAAATTATAAAAAAATATTTATTTTTATAATTATCTTTTGAAAAAATATTTAATAATTTAATAATATCTTCTATTTAAATAATTAAAAATAATTGTATAGTTTAAAAATATTTTTATTTCAATAATTATTATCCTGAAAACCTTTTTGTTATAATAAGAAAAAAGTGGACACACATGAGCATAGCGCATGTCTTTCCACTAGCATATAAATAAGAAAATAGAATGGTAAAATAACAATACCTTGACAAACTATCAACTGACTGAATACCATCTTCAAGTTCCTCCTCCTCCATTTCTTCTTCTTCTTCCTCCTCCTCCTCCTCTTCTTCCTCTTCCTCCTCCAAGTCTCCCCAATGTTTGGTCTTATCAACTGGCTCTTCCTGCATAGTGAAAACACTCAATATCAAAATGGACAGAAACAAGGAAGAATTCCATCAGCTTTAAGGCAATTTAACTCTGGCATTAAACCAAACCTCATAGTTAGGTAGTTCTTGCTGTTGAACACCAAAAACATCTCCATACAGTGGACGTCCATACTGTCACATGAAGACAAGTAAACAGGTCAGTGAGATAAAGATCTGAAAAAAAAAAAAGAAAAATCAGTCCCATCCACCAGTGGATATGTAAAGAGTTATATACTTCATCAACAGGAGGCTTGCCCCATCCACCAGGATGATAACCAAAGCTAGCTCCAGGGGGAATAGGAGCATTCAGTCCAGGAATCTTCAAATGAGGGTATGATGGTGGAGGCCCATATCTCTAAAAAAACATATCTGTGGTCAAATGTCCTGGAACAGAATAATATGAAAATTGCACCAGAAGTCAGAAAACATGTAATATTATTACCTGCATATTTATAAGCCAAGGAGGAGGGGCGCCCTCAGGCATACCAAGAGCTTCTTTCAATTCATGAGATAACATGCCAGGTTTCATTTCCCTCAACTTCACCTGTGCACCAACCAATGACATCGTATAAAAATAAGAGCCATTTCAGTCAGAAGACATGCTTAAATAAAATATAAAAATCAAATTAACACTGCTCAGGATGCCAGGAACATTGACACTAAAACAAATCAATGAACGCTTCTATTAAAAGGACAAACAAAGAAATTCAAACTCTTAGACGTGAACTTCAAAATGAATGCTTAAAGAAATTCAAATCCAAACCCAAAAAACCATAACATCGTAGCAATCACTAATGCAAATGAAATAACTTCATTTAATTTCCATTATTCATAAAATTTCCATTTTATCCAAGAGTGGAGATAGTACATGGAAATTCCTATCATAAAGTAAACACATTCCAGACAAACTCAATCAATTCATGGCTACCTACTGCTCAAAAATAAAGACTCCCTACCAACTAAAATAACAAAAAAAAATTTATAACACTATTCCGAGTCTAAACAAAAAAAGTTAATACAGAAAAATTTAAACAAAAAAAGTTAATACAGAAAAATTTAAACAGAAAATGTTGTAACAGAAAAATAAGCTCAACAAAAAACAGAAGTTGATAAGAGTTCAAATTTTCCTATGCTACTGTAGAGTGGGCAATACCTCAAATTCTTTTCCTTCATGATAAAGGTCTCCGAGAGATGTCAGTTTAGGCTTTGTTTGGTATTTAAAGAATGCGTCATGAAGAACCTAGTAATCAATAAAAACTATTAGAACGAATGCAAATACTTCTGGCACTTGGTTAAACAAACAACCAAATAAGCAATGCAAATGGTGCAAAACACAAATGAAACCTGATAATCTATATCCATTTTCCCCATTTTTGGTTGCATGCGCTCCCTTTGCTTTTGTTTCAGCTTCTTACTATCCTCTTTCTCAATATAAGCCTGCATGAGACAACACATGACACTTAAAAAACCAACTGCGGCAAGGAGTTAGGTAAATTAATTAAAAGGCACATATAAATATCAAAGAGAAATTTTCAATATAAATATGTTACGTTGCTGGGAACAGAAAATTAAACAAAGGATATGAAAAGTAGCGCAAGTCACTCTCACATGGCTATCCCATCAAGATCCCTAATATTATCGATCAATACTACAATGCGTTAACAATGCATTGATTTTACGAAAAAAAAACACCCATACTTTGAAGGGATGCAAGCTTCTAATAAAAACCAATACCCATCAATCCATCAAATATAAACAACAAAATTCTAAAATAGAAAAGAGCTTCTTCCCCAAATTGGAAGTTTGTACTTTAACATCAGAAATAAAAAAAGTAATAGCCTATGATACTACAGAAAAATGTAGTTTCAAGGTCGCAAATAGCCTGTAAAATTTGTAACTCAATCACAAATAATGTTTTACTTATTTTGTGGGTCACTCCAAAAATAAGTAATAGCTTGTGAACACGTGATTTCTTGAAAAACACGTGCAAAAGATTGTATTACCTGTCTAATTTTCTCAATTCCAGTGGCAGCTATGAAATCGGGAAGCTGAAACGGTGGTTTCTCTATACCTCGTTTACCCTGACAAAACCAAAAAGAAAAACTTTCGATGAGATATAAGTACCTCATGCGGACATACACTATGTAGTTGGCTAAGTTATATCAGTAATAAAAATTGAAGTAAGAGGAATTCAGCCCAAGCATTAAGCCCAATGGAAAGGTATCTGAAAATTCAAAGCAGAACTATTAGCATATTTATCACAAATAAATGCCCATTTACATTATGCAAAGATGTCATGATTGTAGATCCCCGGTATGCAGCATAATAGAAGCCACATATTCCCATTTAATCTAATAAAGAAAATAAAAGAGAAATGACTCAAGGTTGCCCATTGCCAAACACCTACAAGTCCAGGATTGGTGATTGCCACAGCAGCTCCCCTGCAAGCACCACATACATACAGATAAGAGAAACCTTATCGACGTTATCTTCTGCACCCTATCACTGCATCCCTCATGCAGGCTACAATTATCAGACATGCTTGCATTCCATCTTAAATTTATTTATAAATTTAGAATGCAGATTAACCTGTAAAAATTTTCTCTTCTGACACCAATGTCTGGGTACAGGTACAGTGTTCCTATAAGACTTCAAGAACACCAGCAACTTTGGGTCCGATGCAGTAGCATCCCACACCTTAAAAGTGGAACAATTACATAACTTTAGAATAGTGACCATGAGACCAAACTAAGTGGGAACTGGGAAGGGAATGCTGAACAACTTAAATCTTAACAAGCTACACAGAACAACCCTACCTCTACAACATCTGGCCTTGAGCAAATTTGTTTTAGTTCAGCAATTTTCATCCTTCGTTGAAGCTGAACAAAGAAACGAAACTTATTTAAGGATATTTATCGAAAGGAATAAAATAGTAAAAATTGAATAAACAAAAAAAAATAACATGACACAAATTGCTACACCTTTTTCTTCTTGTTAGAGATGCCTTTATCTTTTTGCTCATTATCGTTTTCTTCTTCTTCAGAATCAGAATCAGCCTTCTTATTAGTAGCGGCATTTTCTTCCGAACCATCCTTCTTATCAGCTTCCTAGTTGTATAAAAATAAACCTCCGGTCAAACAATATACAGAGAAGATATAATGAGAAGAAGACAATTGAGACATAAGGATTACCTCCAAAGCAGTAACATCAGCGAAACTAAATTTCTCAAAGATTTTTCTAAACTCTTCATCCATGCCTTCAACTAACTCAGCCTTCTCTGGTACGTACTCAATTTCAACTTGTTCAACAACCTGCAAATGAAGAAAAATAACGGCATAATATGCGCACTTGCGACTGTGTATTTTAAATGTCATCAGGGAAACTTTAATATATAATAAGAGGAACAGTAATCTGCTACGAGACACAATGTAATCACCAAAATGCCTTCGAAAACACTAAAGATTGAAAGAATCCAGTAGCTACAGTAATTATTCCAGTTTAAGAACTTCAGTCAAGACATAGTAAACTTGCAACAGAACAATAATTAGCGCAATGTTTAGCAAGTGAATTAATCCCCATTCCATGAACATGAGCAATGTCTTGTCCAAATACACAGATCATTTTACTATCTTTTCTCTCCAATACCCTTTCACCTGAGAAAGCCCTAAATATTTTATCACTACACTAAAAGCTCTCATAAGCCAGGTTCAAATACGGAAACCCTAATTTCGCTGCAATATTGTTTCAACAAAACGCATATATAAACAGTCAGAATCTATCTATCCTTTCCGGCGATAAAGGCACTGTCGATTACGAACCTCCGAAGGAATAGAAAAATAAACAACGCCCCAAAGCCTGAGAAAGTGTCAAAATAACAGAAGTTATGGATGAGTACCTGATTTGAATCAGTGTTTTCTTTCGCATCGTCGCTGTCTTCGGCAGAGTTAGGCCTCAACGCCTCAGATGCTTTGTTGTTCTTCTTCTGCTTCCGACGACGGCGACGGCGCTCGCTCTCCCGCGATTTTTTGGTCGTGGAGTTGGAGTCGTTGGAGTTGGCAACGACGCCGCCGTTCTGGTAGGGAATAGTTTCCGCGGCCATCGTTGAAGGGTTTTGCGAAATCGAAAAAGTCGATTAACGAGTTCAGTGGCAGGGATAACAATGAATCGGAGAGAAGAAATGTGAGAGACACGAAAATGGAGCGGAAAATGGATTAATAATAACTTGGCACCCAAACAGTCTTGAACCTGGGCACGTGCAACGGGGTGAGATACTTGGGCCTTTTGAGCTTTAACATTGGGCTGGCAAAGTGAAAAATGGAGAGAAATATAACCCATTAAATGTTTTCACTTCATGCACTCCCTTTTATGCTTCCTCTTTCCTATTGACCTCGAAGTCTTTCTTGAGTTGAGACAATATATTTCAGATTATATAATATAAGTTTTTTTCATGTTTGCAAATATCTTTTTCATTATATAAGCTTGGGTATATATATAAATTTGATGAAAAGTTTTGAACTTGTAACTCACTATAAAAAGGGTACTTTGAATTGAATGACTTATAATGTCTTTTTATGTTATTTTTATATTTATTGTGACTTTTTAAGTTTAATTTAAAAGTATATGACTAATATAAAGAGTTGTATCTTCGAAGTTTTTGAAAGTTAAAGACCTACAATTTTTATTCGTATAACAGGTCATTAAGAGAATACAATGAACCCTGTGACAGATTTTACGGTAATGTGTATGTAAATTTTGTACTTAGACTTGAGTGATATTTTATAAGTACTTACTTACACCTTATTATCACATCCTAATTATCATCAGTCATTTAAAATATAAATTTAATATCCCTACATTTTTTTCTGATGGAAATTATCATCTTGTTGACTAAATACCATGTTTAATGGGATAACATCATATTTTTTTCCATACAAAAACTCTCTTAAAATGTTAATTCGATGCATCTCTTAAAATTTATATATTTTTAAATCTCTTAAAAAGGTATGTCACGTTAAACTGGAATCGCTTATAAAACTTGTGATTGTTTTTTTAAATGTCTCTTTTATAGTTTTAACGGTACAAAGTTAAAAGTTTATTCAGAAAAAAAAAAATTGTTCAAAATTGTTTGAATATTTGTGGCCTACACATCAATCCAGAAAATCGATACTCATTTAAATATTGAAGCAGGAGTTAGGGAGTTGAAATCAAATGGAGGGTGTGTGAAAATTTTAAAAGACATTAAAACAAAGTTATCTATCAAGAAGGGTTGTAAATTGTGATAGAGGTGAAATTAAATTGTGATATGATGATAATATAACATTAAACTGTGATTTTTATTTTGTTTTTTATTTAATAGGTGGGTCACTGATTAATTGGTTTAATTAAGAAAAGTAAAAGAATATATTTTTTTAGGAGCTCCCGACCCATTATGTAATTTAAATATGCAATACTTCCGTCAAGTTTTCTGTCATGAGATGAGAGAGAGATAGAGTGAGATAGGAAGAAAGAAGTTGTGAGTGTCTTTGATGAGAAGTCATCAGAGAGAGAATGAACAAGAATAGGGATGGCAACGGGGCGGGGCGGGTACGGGTATCATGATCTCATCCCCATCCCCATAATAAAAATTCATCCTCATCCCCATCCCCAAACCCAACGGGTATACAACTTTTGACCCATCCCCATCCCCACCGGGTAACGGGTATTTTCTTATACCCATACCCATACCCAT
>Ga0214543_1009108_pt1 | contig 15710 bp, 7 predicted proteins | sample CNSS2metaG_FD_160094 | JGI IMG/M metagenome (GOLD analysis project Ga0214543, IMG submission 160094) | Root nodule microbial communities from cowpea collected in UCLA plant growth center, Los Angeles, California, USA - CNSS2 | ecosystem: Host-associated > Plants > Roots > Nodule | place: USA... | reverse complement strand
TCAATTCAACGATGTTTTAAGTAGAAGTCGTGCATGGTTAACATGATTCTAATGAATTTGTTGTAATATGGAAGTTCTATTGCATGATTTCAATGTAGATGATTTCCTCTTTTATTGCTAAAATATTTTAAATTTTTTTTTTTTTTTAATTTTTGTGTTTAAATGAAAAACAAATATAATGTATGAGTTTATGATAAAATATACTTAAATTAAGGAAATAAGTAATATTTTCTTTAAAATCACGTTGCTATAAAAATTATAAGTGTATAAATAAGTTTTTTTTGTACATATAGCATGCTGGTGTTGAATTAAATGGTGTGATAATATTTATAAAATTTTAGGAGCTTATTTTGTAATATTTGATCATTTTTGTATATACAAAGTTAAGGTTACCACAAAAATTAAACTATTTAGTTTTATGCATTTATATAAGCAAAGTTTAAATGCATAAAAGAAAAAACTAATAAATTAAACATTACAATAAAGTGAATGTTATTGTCTTAATGGATAATTTTCACTTTTATGACCTTCTTTACAACAATAAATACAAATCTTTTGTTATTTTAATTTGTTATAAATTGAGGAGTAGACGTGCATAAAATCAAAATTCTCTTGACTATACTTTTGGACAAGACACATGGTTGATTATTTGTCCTCAACAAGGTTTCGTGATATTTGCCAATAAAAAGTGTTGTCAACTTAAATAATCGACTTACAATAATTAAATTCGTGTTCAATTGTGTAACATGGGTCTACTAAACAACTTTAATTCAGAAAAACAAGCTACCACGATTAAGTATACAAAAACATTTGAGAGACAACGAAAATAAATAATTATTACTAGTCAAAATAATAGAATACCTAAATACGCGAATGAAAAGAAGAAAGGAAATGAGAGTTTTGGATCATTATACGAAAAGAAAAAAAAGTTTCGAATCATTGGGGAGTTGAATTCGTTATAAATTGTTAAGCAGTTGCATTTACTAGGAGGGGAAGAAATTTAATTTTAATGAATTAAAATCACTCTAACCTTAATTAATTATACCTCATTAGGAGTTGAGGTTTTCTAAGGGTACGTAACATTTTTATTATATGAAACAACGTCTAAAAAAATTATTTATTTTTTTGTTTGATCCAATAGAAACATGAGCTTCTTCGTATTTATCGTCTCTTTTATTCCACATATCTATTATTAAAAATTTCTCACGGAAGTTGAACTGTATTCATCCATGTTAAAGTTTATTTGATAGATAAATTAATGCTGCTATTGAAGTTGAAAGTTTATGCTAAAGTGTGTCTAACAAAAGAAAGAAGATAAAAATGGAGTTAAGAATTCTAAGCTGGTACCACGATGTTTTTTTTTTTTTAATCAAAAACACAGTTGAAAAATAATTATATAGATACAAAAAATAACCAACTTATATTATAAGAGTAAAATAGTGATAATAAATATGAATTTTCATATTTATAAAAAAAAAAGAGAGTGAAAATAGTGAAGGATAATATTAAAAGCTTTTTGGTGTAAAAATATCATTGTACCCGATTTATAATAGAAAATTTTCACTGACATTTTTGTTATGTATTATCTGTGTAAATAACCAAATTAAATACTTTTATGTTTTTTTTTTCCATAGGAGGTAGAATAATGTATATTTTAGTTTTCTTAAATAGACTTTTTTATACTGGTTGTTTTATAAAGTTGAATAATATTGTTTGATTAAGTAGAGTTTAAACGTTGGATGAGGTTGAAGGTTAAGATGAAAGAGATAGAAAGAAACATAAAGAATAGAAGAGGCAAAAGTAATATGAATCTAATTAATTAATTAATTAATTACGCACCCTACAAGCACAGAGAACTGTAATAGGAAAATCCCAGTTCATACAAACTTGCATTTGAGAGCAATTAACGAATGGAAGGGAAAGAGCGATGAATGAGCGATTAAATTTGGCAACACGCACTCTGGCTCTCTCCCAAAAAGAAGAAGAAGAAGAATAAAAGTGATCAGTGAGTGGGGGAGGGCAGGCCAGAGTCGTAGGGAACCCTTGTGACCCTAATCCAGTCATCTCCGTGGAAGAACGGTGATGGCATGAATGTTGTTGCTACGTCATTGGTAAGGGCCTTGATTCCTTCCCATTTCACGCGCTTCGATTTGTCTGCACCGGGGCCACGGTTGTTGATCTCAGCGTAGAAACAAGTGTCCATGCCGCTTAAACCTTCCAGTGTCTGCCATGGCATGTAGCCATCGGGGGTGATCAAGTCATCGATGAAAGAGTCCATGAAGATGGTCCTTGAGAAGTTCTTCCATGGGCGAGCCAAGTAAGCCTTGTTGTCGAACCTAACTGGGTAGTACAGTGGGTCTGAAACAATGGACCCTCCGTGGATCACAATACCCGATGGCTGGTTCTTCTCCTTCCTGCCCTGTGCCGTCACAATGCATTGCTGGTTTGCCAACGGCTTTCTCACAACGAATGTGCAGTTCTGGAGCACAGCCACTGCATCGCCGAACACAAAGTCGATGGTGCCAGAAATGGTGCAGTCGCGGTAGAATTGACGCATTGCGTGGGCGTAAAGTGTGTCTTGATACCCATCCATCCGGCACTTGTAGAAGATGGACCTGTCGGATTGAACCCTCAATGCCACGGCTTGATGTTTTTCAGCGCCGGCGGTGTTCTCGAATCCCATACCAATGGCGACGAAGAAATCTCCGATAATGGCTGCAATCATTTATAAATATATTTTCATCAGTTTTCTGCTACTATATAAGAGATTTTCATTATAATTAACTGAATGAAATGGAAGGGACGTACCAGCACTGGCGGTTTTGTAGGTTCCAACACCATCGACGAAGTTTTTGCTTCCTGTGATCCTTGACTTCCTTCCACCATCACCAATAAAGACGACATGGGTCATGTTTCTGAAAACTTCAACGTACTCGTCGTAAACGCCCTCCTTGATGTAGATGATATAGGGCCTCAGGTTCTTCATGGGCACGCTCTTCAAGGCGTCGTTGATGGTGGTGAAATTTCCGCTGCCATCCTTGGCAACCACCACATGGGCCATGCGTTTGCGTCCAGTCATTTTCATGAGTCTGCGAACGCCGAAGCGGTTCTCAACCCAGTCGGGAAGGTCAAAGTCGTCGTCGTGGCCAAGAATGGGCAAATCGTCGTCGGCCGTCATGAGGCGGCGGCCGGACCTGGATAGCTGCATCTCGGAGAGAGTCTTGGCCAGCTCGGAGATGATAGCGAGACCGTTGCTGGTCATGTGCATGGCGGTTTGCAAGAGCTCCTGCATCTTCTTTCCGGCGTCGGTGGTGGTGTTCTCGAAGGCGTCAAGGCATGTCTCCTGGTAGGTGACGGCGCCGCTGAGCCAGACCTTGAGACTGGTGAGGATGCGGTCGAGGTTGTTGAGGTCGAACTTGCTGAATCTCTGGAGGGAGCGGTTGAACTCCTCGATGGAGAGGTTCATGAGTTGCTTGCAGGTGTCGAGGGCCTCCTTGGTTCTGGGGTCGCTCTCGACGTCGTGCATGAGCTTGGTTTCCCCGAGCCCGTGGCTGATTCTGGTGATGGTGATGTTGAAGGCCATTTTGATGAGTTCCCTGGGATCGGTGACGTTGCCGGCGTTTGCATTGAGACTGTCCTCGCATTCTTTCTGGTAGTCCGTGGGTGCGCAAAGGGTTTTCACCGCTTTCAGAGAGGAAGCCACGTGTGATTTTCTTTCTTCATTTTCATCGTCGCTTGCTCCCTTGTTGTTCAGGGTCACGCTAACCGTCACGGCTACCACCATAGCCACCAGCAAGAAGGTGGAAACGCCAATGATGATGAGTCTCTGCTTCTGTCCATCAGCTCCCATGGTTATTCTTTTTTTTTATTTTTTTCTTTTTATGAAGCAGCTCCTGTTTCACACCAACGAGGCAGGAAAAGGAGCCGCTCAATGGAAAAGGGATTATTGAGAGTGCGTTGTGTTGCGATTATGGATTGGAAATGTGTCCTTATTTATATGTTTCTGATGGAGCAACAAACTCTGAGTTCGTTATGACAGCTTCAAAAACGTGAGGCTGGGAGTAAAAAGCTACCTTTTTTTCTGCTAAATTAGAAAGTGGGAGCGGATGAAGGGCCTTATCAAACGGTAACTAATTCACCTCTATTGTTATACTTTCTCCCTCCATTCCCTTTGACTTTACTTTCATTTCAATATTTACCTCTCAATTTTCTTATATTTATCCAACAACTATTGTTTTTTTTCATATTTTTTATTTAATTCTTCTTATATTATTTTTTATTTAAAAATAAAAGTATAATTTTATTAGTGTTGAGTAAATATAAAATAAAAATCAAGTATCATCATTATCCTAAGATGCAACAAGAATGTGACACCTATACACCTGCATTGAATAGATCTAGGGAAATAGTTTTTTATTTGTATCTATTTACAGAGTCGTTGCCTAGAAGTAGGAAAATAGTTTTTTGTTTGTATCTATTTATTTTAAAATAATTACTTGACCATCCATAATAAATTTAATGTGTTAATTAAAAAATTATAATTATAAAGAAAAAAAAAGGAGGGAATATAGTCCAATATAGTATACTTTGACAAATTCATTTAATGTAAAATTTCATTTAATTCATTAATCTTCAATTTATATTAATTGGTATGATATAGCTGTTAAATAGTTCTTTTGAGACTTAAAGTATTAGTTTCCTTTCGCAAGAGTGTTACTTTCATTCTAAATGGAGAAAACAATAAAGAATATTTATGTGTTGACATACTTCCTTTAAAAAGACAATTATTTTAGAACTCCCTTTATTTGTATAATAATAATAATAATAAATATAAAAGTTTATCATTTATATATACAATATATGACGAAGATATTACTCATTTAATGTACACATTTCTTATTTTTATTTTATCTCTAACCATATTTTAAAATTAAAAATAAATATAACCCGTATGTTAAAATAGCTCCATACATATAAGACTACAAAAATACTCGCTTCTTTCAACAATACAACTTAATATAAATATTCATTATCTTTTAAGAACCACATTATTTTTTGTAGTTTTAAATAATTATAAAAAACTACTGCATTAATGAAAGGAATTATTAAGTAGTTGTATTTTGAAAATAAAAAATCAATCAATTTCATATAAGTAAGTTAAACGAGGTGTTTCGAGAAGCAACTACAAGAAAAATAAAAGTGATAAGATTACAACATGAAAGGAGAAGAATAAGAAAGAAAAAAATGGGCACAAAAACAGAACCAATTTAAGTTTTTTGTATTTGCTAAGGTGTAAGTAAATCAGGGTAGTAAGGTACTCCTGTTGCAGGAAGCCAGATACCACCTAGTATAAAATTAGAAACAGTAAAATTAACTGCTTCTGTGGCATTGATGACATGGTACCCAGGCCAAGTAACCCTATTACTAGTATCAGATCCAGGACCGAGATTATCAAATTCCGCATAATAAAGGGTGTCCAAAGCAAAGTCCCCTGACCAAGCTACCCAACCCAGTGGATCTATCAAACTGTCCATGAAAGACTGCATATAAACTGTTTGTGAATATTGCTTCCAGGGTCTTCCGAGGTACGTTTTTGTGGTGCCATTACTTCCGGCCAAATCACTTGCCGCTGTTATGGTACAATTGTGTATGGAGGTTCCAGTATTCTGGTTCACGTCAGTTCTACCCTGTGCTGTAATGGCATTGAATTGGTTCTGCATTGGGAGTCTAGGGTACATGTTACAGTTTTGCAAGACCACTGCTGCATTACCAAATATGAAGTCCACTGTACCATAAATATCACAGTTTCTGTAGAATTGCCGAAGAGAATGGGTGTATAAGGTGTCTTGGTACCCTTCAAAGCTACAATTGTAAAACGCAGACAGGTCTGCTCCGCTTCTGAGGGCTACTGCTTGGTGCTTGATTGCTCCTGCTGTGTTGCGGAATGTTATGTTGATTGCCACAAAACCTTTAGCAATCACGGCTACAGAATGAAACTTGTGGTTACTTGTAATTATGAATCACTCTTTTAATCAAAGTGGTGAGAAAAAAGTGAAATGCTCGAAATATGAAACGGGCATATGAAATATGAAATATAAACAAGCATGTGACAATTTCTAATCCACACATGTATATATATGTTCATGCTTGCATTATCAACCATCTATATGTATAGACTTGGTTGCGTGTGATCAACGTGCAATTACTCAGACTTTTTTGGAGTCAAATCATTTCGTGCTAAACGATAACTTTCCTTCTAAAAAGAAAGTGTATACTATCAGCGAAAGGAAACAAAGCAAATATAATTTATCTTTTGTGCTATCGTATAAATACATTGAACATGATGCTTCCCGAAAACAGATTCCACATGGTGTTGTATTGTCTTTTTGTATTAACCAGAAAACAGATTTCGTATGGTTTTAGCTAAGGGGTCTTCATACCTCCGGCTGGTATTGGTTTGATGTATTTCTTTCTTCGAATTTTACAACTTTTAGTAATTTTTCATTTTAGAAGTCCCTTACCACGAATTGAAACAACCTCGTACTCAATCAGACATGAATATTACTGGAAAGTTTTTAAAAATACAATATTTAAGCATCCCAAAATAAGAAAATGAAAGAAGCTTAATTACCGAATGTAGCAGAATTGAAAGTAGTCCAACCATCAACCACGCTGTGATTGCCCGTGATTATGGTCTGGTTTATTCCATCACCTATCATCATCAGGTACTGCTTCTCTCTGGGAATAGAAACGTACTCTTCATACACTCCACCCACCACATGAATCACGAAAAACCCGTTACTTCCCTGTGAGTTATTTGGAGCAGCAGCCACTGCATCATTGATTGTTGTGTAGTTTCCAGAACCGTCTGGGTTCACCACCACGCTTTGGTTAACTACAACGTTGTTGTCTACACCCAACTGAAGCAGTTTTCTTCCTCTTCTTCTGATTAGCTCGTACAGCCTCTGTTCCCACATATTTCTCCCAAGTTTTTTCTCTGTGTTGTTCTTGGCCTTCCATCCCCTCTTGAAGATTGCAAGAGATATGCTATAAAGCTTGGTTCCGTTGGAAAGGTGTGTCAGTAGGTCTTTGTCGGGGTTTGAGGTTGTTTCTTGAAGGCTGTTTAAGCAAGTGTCTTGGTTGGTCAGTGTAGCACTGAGCAAAGTGTGGAAGTTTTCATCTTCTGAGCCACCGAGGGTATCCGTGGAATTGATGGTTTTAAGGGTCTTGGACAAGAAACGCTTGTTTAGGTCAAGTAGAAGGTGACAATCTTGCAGGGCAAGGATTGTGGAGTTTGAGAACTTGGATGAAGATTTAAGGTATTGAGAGAGTAATGAGAAAAACATCTTTGAGGATGACAAGGATTTCTCTACGAAAAAACGACCATATTCGTGTATATCACCATGGCCATTAGGTGAGTTGGATTCGCAGAATGATGGATATGGTGTGAGGTTGCAAATGGTATCGGAGGAGACCGAGGAGGATACAGAAAATGCAGAGTTGCAGAAAATGCTTAGGAAAGAGACCAAGAATAAGCGCAAGGATAGCTTGGAAATAGCCATAAGATTTTATGAGAATGAACAAAAACACAAAATATATATATATATATATATATATATATATATATATATATATTAAAGATGTTTTCATTTATTGTTGGTACAAGTTACTTTATAATATGTATAACTTTAAACATAATGTTTCTTTGTAGGTGTTTTCCAACTAATTATATTTTTGTAAATATAATCGATTTTGTTAGTTTATGTTTTAGGTTTTGTAAATTTTATTTTAAGTTTAATTAACTGATTATCATAACTTTATAAAAATTATTTACTTTATGATTATTTTTCAGAAATATGTTTATCTATAATTATTAAAAAAAATGTTATTCATTATACCTGTTTTCAATCTGCATAATTTATTATCAATATATAACTCATTTTATTATTTTTATATTTTCGGTTTTATAACTATATTTTGAAATTCAATTAATAAACTATAACAAAAGATTGTCAAAAATAAAATTATAATTTTTTTATCAATTTAACAATATTTTTTTTAATATTTATGAGGCTAGGAATACATAATCTAGTATATCTATAATTATCAAAGAAATTACACATATATAAAATAAATGTGTATCGTTTTTTTATATTTTTGAACTTATGATAATTGGATCATAATTAAATTTTTAAGTTAATTTTTTTCCCATGTAAATAACCATATTACCTGTAAAATATTCATTTTGTTAATGTGCATTTGATTCAAAAAGTCTTCACAAGCTTTCATTTCATTATTATGTGATAAACAATCATATTATCCTATTTTCATCTTTATCGACAGTTTGTCTATCAATTTTTCAAAATAAATTTATTCTTTTTGTTTTTCATAAAAATACCTATGTGAAAAAGAAGTTTAAGACTAAAAAAATAATTTATGATAATCTAATCAAAAGTTGAGAGACATAATTACGAAAAAAAACTATGATAATCAAGTTATAATTAAAAATCGATTATGAAAAATCACATAGAACATTGCTTCTTCTTCTATATTAATAAAAAATGAATATACAAAAAATTCATGATATAAAAAGTAGTGTTAAATGTTAAACAAATATTTTACTATCAAGTAGACAAGAGAAAGTTATTGTCTAACTTTGTTTTAGTTACAAAAGAAAATAAATAAACATGAGAGATGAATATAATATATAATAAACTCAAAAGACAATGGGTGAGAAAATAAAATTATCTTAATAATTTTGTTTCTTTATATATTTGATTTTATGTTTTATTATTTATTATTGTACATTATAAAAAAAATATTTAATATAATTTTTATTAATTTCTAATAAAATATTACTTAATTTAAAAAGATACATGTAATTTTAAAAAAATTAAAAATTTATATAATTTAAAAAAAATTTAATATAAATAATGTGAAAAAAATTCAAAAAACTTGGGAGAGGGGGTCATGGCTCCCGCCTGTCCCGTTATAACCTTCGCCGCTGAACAAAAGGAGACATGAGTTTGTGGAGTCATTGAAACCTTCATTGTTTCTTCGTTGACGTGGAAAATTGACAATGTAATCATAGGTGACAAAATCAGAGAAGATATTGAGGGGAGTGAACGTTTCTATGAAAGGAGATGAACGACAAAAGAGAACAAAAGAGAAAATGAAATTTAAAACATATAATAGCACAAACAATGACAATGTGACAACAATTTTTTGTCCAATTGTTGTTATTTTCTTATTTATTTTTGACTTCTAAGAATAATTTTTCGTCAAATCATCGTTATTTTTCACTTTAAGAATTTTTAACAATGATTCATTATCTAGTCAGTGTTTTTTTTTTTTCAATTTTTATTGACAATTCTCACACAAATCCGAAAAAAAAAACTATTTTATTTACAAATTTGTTATCCATTTTCTTATGATTGAAATTCCATATCATTAATTTATTTATGTTATATGTTTGTTTTTATCATTATGCATTGACACCCGAAGATTCCTCTCTCCATAAATTTCAGTGGTTTATTTTATATTTAATTGATGTATAGTATATTTTAAGTTATAATAGTTGGCAATATATTTATGGGAATCTTACGTAGAATTTAGTGAAACTGGTTTAACAAGAAACAAAAAGAATGCATGGATTGAGGATGAAAAGGCAAGCAAGGTATTCTAATGAGAATGAATTTTAGAGTCAAATAAAGTCCAGACGGAGAGGATGCGTCTCAATTAAGGATCCTGCGTTTTGCTTATTCATTCAATTAATCAGCGAAAGTCACAAATGATTAAAATGAGTTATTTTAAAATATAAGATTAAATATCTTTCTGTCCTTAAAGTCAAAATTAGAATTAGTTAATCTTAAAAATTTTAAATCAATTTAGTCTTTCAATTTTAGAAATGTATAAATTTAAATTTTTTAACCAAATTTTGTTAAATATTTTTGACATTTCAAACACATTTCACAGTAATATTTGTGTTGTTTACACCATTTGATACATTTTCACTTCTGTTAAGTCAAATACTATCCTAAAATGTATTTAAACCTTCAAATAAAATTAACAAAATTTGATTAAAATGACTAAATTCATAACATTTAAAAGTTAGGAACTAAATTGGACTAAAGTTTTTTATTCTAATTTTCACTAAAAAATAAAAAATTAAAAACATATTTAATTCTAAAATATATTATTAAAGTAAACTTTTTTCATCGGATAATATAATATGATATGCTTTTAATGGTATAAATAATTTTATATAAAAGTAAATTTTATTAATTTAATATTAAATTATAATTTTGGTCATATTTAGATTGCACGATGATAAAAATGATAAATTATTTGTATTTTAATAATTTTAAAAATATACGTTATGTTGAATATATTATAAATTTAATTTAACGAAATAAAATATTGTAAATATTATAACTAAAACTTTACCTATAGATCATTGAAACTTGTAATTAATTCGTTCAATTTAGTTTACATTTGAGTTTAAATTTAGCTTGATATCAATACATTAATTTGATATTGAATTCAATAATTAATTCGTTAAACTTAAAATTATCGATTTATCTCTAAATAAATGAATTGAATTAGAAACATATAAATAAATAAAGTTTATAACAAATTCAAAAAAAAAATCCCTTAAAAAAATTGGAATAGTTAAAAAGTGAACTTTAAACATAGTTTTACTTTATAAAACTGATTTTTAAAATGAAGGTTTATATATATATATATATATATATATATATATATATATATATATATATATATATATATATATATATTCTAAATTGATTTTATGTTATGTTTTCAAAAAAAAAAACCACTTTTATATCAATTATTTGAATATTTTATATTAATTATATATATAATTGATGTAAAGATGTAGAAAAAAGATAAAATAGTTTTTATATGTAATATGCTACAAAGAAAAATGTTAGAGAAGTTAAGTAATTTAGCTTTTGTTTCCGAACTTTTAAAACATATTTTTAGAAGAAATTTATCGGTACAATTAAATCTGTTTGGAAATGGTTTTTAAAAATTGTTTTACAAATACTTTTTAAAAACAAAAACCCAAGTAAAAACAATTTCAACATGCATTATTAATACTTGTACTACACGGTCACAAAGTTGGATTCTGCGTTCTAGTATATATAGATTATGACAAATAAACGACACTTTGCCTCACCATAAAGTGAGCAAGTTGAACCTGCATGCCAATGCATTGCCACCTTTTATAAATTATGTCTTTGTTTCCCACATGAACCCTAATTAATTGCTACGAAAGGATATTGTGAACACGTAATTGGGCATAATAATATTATTATTTATTTTTCATTAATTTGTAATCAATGTCACAGCAAATTAACCATAGCATAAAAAGATTATGAGAGGAAATTGTACACTAAAAGTAACACAAATTTAATTCCTAAACATCCACCTACTAAAAAAATTATTCCTCTTCCATCAATCAGAGTAAATTGTGCAGTTATTTATCTGAAAAATGGAGGATATGATAAACTTATTCGTTTTTCATCTACAAATCTACAAATAAAAGTATTGAAATGATCTCAATTGGTGAGACCTGCTGTGAACTTGACACCTGTCCTAGGCAGCCACGTGTCACCATTAATGAACCTCTGAACAGTGAAAAAACTAGCGGTGGAAGCATCTTTAATTACATGATAACCGGGCCATCTGACCCGGCCCGAGAGGGATGCACCAGGCCCATAATTTCTGTACTCACCGTACCACAAAGTGTTGAGGGCAAAGTTTCCGAACCACTCAAGCCAGCCTCGGGGCTGGACAAGCCCACTCATGTAAGTGTTAATGTAAACCGTCCTAGAGTATTGTTTCCAGGGCCGGCCCAGGTAGGTGGGCTGGGTGGCCAGAATATAGCTGTCCTGGATGGTGAAGCCCGTGGACTGGTGTGGGCTTTTTCTGCCCTGGGCCGTGATTGTAACCTTCTGCAAGGGAAGTGGGACTCTGGTGTATATTTTGCAGTTTTGCAGCACTGCAGCACCGTTTCCGAAAATGAAGTCTATGGTGCCATAGATTTCGCACTCACGGTAGAACTGTCGCAGAGAGTGAGCGTAGAGCGTGTCTTGGTGCCCTTCCACACTGCACCTGTAGAAGGCTGATTGGTCTGAATCCACACGCAGCGCCACCGCTTGATGGTTCACCGGCCCTGCTGTGTTCCGGAACGACATGTCCCTTGCAATGAAACCCTTCCCAGACACAGCTACACATTCAATTGCAACTTTTCAGCCCACAAATTCATATACATATACATATATATACTAGGAAAAAAGATCATACATTTGTGTCTGTTATTTTCCATCAACATGAAAACATCTTACAGTTATGTTAATGTTATCAGTCAGTCAGTCAGTTAGTTAGTTAGTTAGTTACCAAGCGTGGCAGTTCGAAAAGTGGTCCATCCCTGCATGAAATTCCGGTTGCTGGTGATAATGGTTTGGCCTATACCATCTCCGACGAGCATGATGTTGGTCATCTTCTTCTTCATGTCAACATTCTCCTTGTAAAGTCCCTTTTTCACGTAAATAATATACCTTCTTGCACTGTGACTCGGAGCTGCATTAACAGCTTCGGCGATGGAGCGATAGTGACCACTCCCATCCAAAGCAACAACTGCGTCCGCACGCACACCATGTGGCTTGGCTCTGAGTAACTCTTGATCACCCTCACTCATCCATTCAGGAAACTCTGAGGTTCCATCAGATTCTGCAATAGTTTTGTTTCTTGGAGGCTTAAAGGGTAAGGTATGCAACTGCGTGTACAGGGACAGAACATTGCTGATGAGTTGTGTGACTTGTGTCAAGCTTCCACTGATGTAACTCTCGAGGCGTCTGTCTGTTCCTTCGAACCCTTCAAGGCACGTGTCTTGGTTGCTGAGTGCAGCACTGAGCCACGCTTCGAGGTTGCCCTCGTGTTGCACGTTGGTGTCTCCTCCGCGAATTCTCCTCATCTCTCCCAGGGACCATGCGAGCTCAGAAACTGAGAAATCCAAGAGCTCCTTGCAGTCTTCTATGGCTTGTTGCTCGCGGTAGCTGACGGAGAAGGTGGTGATCTTTGTCATGTTGTCGATGGCCACTAGTGCTTCGTTGAGTGTGGCCTTCAGTGCTGCACTCATCACTGAAGTGGGGCTTGGAGGGCCTATTTTAGTGAGCTCGTTGTGGATGTTTGTGAGGCAGGAGTTTTGGTTTTCAATGTCCATGCATGCTTGTGCAATCAATGCTTGCATGTCTTGGGTTTGGATTTCTGAGTGAATGGGTTCATATGAGAGAGCCTTAAAGGAGGGTAAAAGCACGACAATGAAAAGGAAACCAAGCATGGCCATGATGTTTTGGAGGTTAATGTGACAGAGATCTAACTAGAATGACATAGCAACCATGCTCTTCTGCTCTTTCCAAACACCTTTTATTTATACGCAGAAAATGTAGCAGTTAGAATCTTTGTTTGAGTTTTAACACTCACGTTGCTTTATGCTTTTTCTATGAACAAAGTCCCAAGTTATTCTAATGCTTTCTTTTGTTGGAGGCATGGCATGATATTCTATGCTTCGAGCTTGACGATGATTCCCTCTTTCTCTGCAGTGAGGTGAAAAAAAATTGCTTCTCACACATTTGATGATTTGATTATACTATTAAGAATGAATCTCTTAAGTGTCTTAAAAAAACTGTGTTCATCTGTATATCTATACTGTGACTTGATTAATACATAATAAACAAATGGGGATAGCTATAGCCTATGAATGCCTAAACCACTCAAACAAAAGTAGTATTCTTTGCTTCTTAGTAATCGAAAACTCGAGTTGAATCAGGTTCCAAGTTGCTTTCACATCGCCTTGCATTCATTTTTATAACGTGTTTTATTATTGATTGAAAGTTATTAAAAGATATAAAATCATAAATAAATTAGACTCATTTAACTAAGAAGTGAGATTCATAACTTTTTTATGATTTTCAACAAATTTAAACTTATAATAAATGGTACTTAGAAAAATGCTTTAGAGTATATGTTACTTAACTTCTTTTCCTATTATCTAATCGGATTTAATCATCATGATTCAAATGAAGAAACAAAACGAAAGCAAGACAGAGGAAAGAAGAACACCCAGAGGAAACAAAGAGCGTAAAACGTGAAAACCGATAAAAAAAAAACTTTGTATTTCACTTTACACTAAAACAAAGCCCAAAGGCCAATTTATAAAGACCAAAAAAGGAATGGGCCCAAGGCTTAACCTGGGTACAAAAGAAAAAGAAAACTCAATATTATCTGTCAAAAAAACAAACTTCTTTTTTTGATATTTTAATAGTCATTCAAATTATATTACGTGTAGATATCAAAATATTTAAAAAATAATAATTGTGATGCAGCTTCCTTCAACATGAAGGAAGATACAATAATGGAAAAAAGAGAGATAAAAAGTTACTGTTAGAAAATAGTTTATACCAGAACCGTTCCGTCAGTGTTAATATTCACTAAAAAGTAGTTAAAAAAGTCCTAAATTTTACGATTTGGTAATATTAATCTAAATTCCATAATCGTGTGCTGGAAAATGAAAAATATTATTTACTTGATTTTCTACGTCCACATTTAGACTTCCTTTTTGCTAAAAAGACTAAGTTCAATTTCTCTGTTTTTCATGAAAGGATACTGCAGGTCAAAAATGGCATTTTTTCATGAAAGTTATCTCCTACTTTTGATTCCATACGTGGATTGGTAACAGAATAAGTCTTGTAAGTGTAACAGATAAGATTTGAGATCAAGTTTAATTCCAAGAGAAGTAACCTCATTCATCATTGGAGAATGTAACTTTGGAAGGTGAAAAAATACCTTGTCTAGAAACATATCAATGTCACCTAATTGAACTTGTATACCTCTTACTTAGGTACTAGAGACTAATGAAAAGAGAATGCAAGAGAAATTTAAAGTTTAGGATCAAAAGATCTTAATGAAGAAGCGTGGCTAATCCCATCTGATCTTGCACCCTCTTGCATGCATTGTCTCGAGCATTTCTGAGGAAAGCAAGAACCTGAGGGATCTCTGCAGTTTAACCTTTTTAATCCGACCACAGCAAGCTCTAAGGGCAACTTCCAATCCATTTACAGTGACTTTAGGGAGAGACACCAGTTTGGAATCTTGGAGGCGTTTCAGGTTACCCATAAGGAAGCACAACACCACATCTGACACAATACAGAAGCTCATGTTTATCTGCCATCATCACCACCATGTTGAATTAGAAACTAGAATTGGAACCAGTGTTATTGATATCGGATAACGGAAAATATCGGCGACTCCAAAAACCTTTATAAAGTTATAACGGAAATCATAACGGGTTATGGAGGAAGTATTGCGATAAAAGAAAATAATAGAGAATGAAGAAAGTTTTGCATATAGACTAGGTTAAATATATGTTTAATGGGTCAGACTTAAGTTCTAAAAAATAAAAATGGTAACTGAAAATAGAGTAGAAAAATAAAATAATAGGAGAAGAGAAAATGAAATTAGGGAAATTAGGGTAAAAAAATAAAATAATAAGAGAAATAGAAGAAATTTTTGCGTTTCTATGTTTAAGAGGTTGGATATTAAGTGAATGAAGAAATCTGGATGTTTGGGAAGTGGGCCAGGCCCAATTTTAAATGCATCAGAATGTTGAGTGGTTGAATAATAAT
>Ga0214543_1009106_pt1 | contig 15712 bp, 5 predicted proteins | sample CNSS2metaG_FD_160094 | JGI IMG/M metagenome (GOLD analysis project Ga0214543, IMG submission 160094) | Root nodule microbial communities from cowpea collected in UCLA plant growth center, Los Angeles, California, USA - CNSS2 | ecosystem: Host-associated > Plants > Roots > Nodule | place: USA... | reverse complement strand
ATTTGTAAGTCATTTTTAATAACAAATATAAATATAACATTTATATAAATAATAAATTTGGTCTTAAGGGAGACACAATATTTCTCTATTTTGTAAAAAAATATTCAGACAAAATTAAAACAAATAAGTTGGGTACTAAATTGAAACCAATAAACATATATGGGTACTAAATTGAAACAAATAGACACATGTGGAGACTAAGTTGAAATGAAGACAATGACACTTGTCAGGTACCTTGACACGTGGTGATACCTTGCCACGTGTCACATCAAGGATTTGACACGTGGCAAAAAAAATTTAAAAATTCAAAAAAAAAATTAAAAATTAAAAAAAAAAAATTAAAAAAAAATCAAAAAAATTAAAAAAATTAAAAAATCCAGAGGCTGACACGTGGCAAGGTAGTTAAGCCGTTTGTGAAGACTTAACGGAAGGTACTACATTGATACAATAATCAAAATTGGGTACTAAATTGAGACAAAGTTCAAAGTGGGTACCATTTTGAAATTTTCGAACCAAAATGGATATGATTCGAGTAATTAAGCCTTTATTTAATTACTTAAATTCCTCGGGCCTTACACCATTGGTCTTGTTGGCTCTCGATACTAGTTGTTAGAGAAAGAAGAGAAAGAATACTCAGAAACTAACAACACACACACACACTAGCAGAGAAAGAGGTATACAAAAATGACTTATACTCTTCAAATATGAGTATAGTTAGAATCAATTAATGAGATCAAACCTAAAGTATTTAAGTTACATGTTATAATGACAATAGTTTAATTAACTAATTGTCCAGGATTTTTAATAACCTTCAAACACACAGAGTCGTATGCATAAAAATTGAGTGAATTCCTTAACATATTAATTAGACAAGAAGAATTAGAAGAAAGAGATAGTTCATGAGTTTTTACTTGGATCTTGAAGTCATCTAATTCTCAAGGTATAAAAGTATTAGCCTATCAAAGGATTAACCCCATTTTGGGTGGTAAGCTAGTTTTCAAGGGTCATATTCACTTGATGCAATCCCTTGTTCTTTCTTTAAGTAGCTTCACCTCGTTCTCATTCAATGGGACATAGTAAAGAGGTAAACCACCACTAATGCAGTCAATACCAAAAATAGACACAAGAGTAAAATAAAATTAAACATGTTAAAGATAATAGAAACACAAAAGAAATAATAAAAATAAAAACAAGATTAAAATAAAATTAAACATGCCAAAGATAATAGAAACGCAAAAGAAATAATAAAAGCCAAAGCATATAACATTAAAGGCTTAAAAATCAAATCCATGTATGAACAAAAGTCAAAGTATCAAATGTATACTAATAAAATTAAATAAAAATATAAAATAAAAAACCCGCATAAAAAATTCAATAAACAACTCCATGTAGAGATGACAAGTAAACTCATCCCATGGACATTGTTCAAACTTGTTCTCATTTTTACAAATATTAGATTTTTTTCAATTAGGTATAGGGACGAGTATGGGCATGTACATATGTCTCCCATCCCCATCCCCATCCCATTTCCAATACCAATCCCTCTCTTCATCCTTGACCTCGTTCAAATTACTAAAGTATTGATTTTATTAGATGCCCTAAAATACTTACATGCACCCCCCCAACCCACACACACGCAGATGCACATGCACACGCACATGCACACACACACATATTACATTTTTAGTTTTAGTTTTATAATTATCTCAAAAAGGTATTTTCTCTCTTGTTACAATCTTTGTGCGATTATGTTGAAACTTTGTATTATCAATTATAATAAATAAAATAGTTTTTAGGTATCACAGTTGATTATTTGTACTCTTTTTTAATATTTTTGTTTATTGTTTACTTTTTTCGCACAAGAATATTTGACCTCTCAATTTCAAGTGTTTAATTGTATAAACCTTTTGGTTTAATTACTCGGATCATACCCATTTTGGTTCGAAAATTTCAAAATGGTACCCACTTTGAACATTGTCTCAATTTAGTACCTAATTTTGATTATTGCATCAATGTAGTACCTTCCGTTAAGTCTTCACAAACGTCGTTAACTACCTTGCCACGTGTCAGCCTCTGGATTTTTTAATTTTTAAATTTTTTTTTGAATTTTTTGAATTTTTTATTTTATTTTTTTGATTTTTTTTTTAAATTTGCCATGTGTCAAATTCTTGGTGTGACATGTGGCATTGTCAGTGACACGTGGCAAGGTATCGCCACGTGTCAAGGTACCTAGCAAGTGTCATTGTCTTCATTTCAACTTAGTCCCCACATGTGTCTATTTGTTTCAATTTACTACCCATATATGTTTATTTGTTTCAATTTAGTACCCAATTTATTTGTTTGAATTTTATTCAAATATTTTTTTTTAAATGGAGAAATATTGTATCTCTTTTAAAACAAAATTTATTATTTATATAAATGTTATATTGATATTTGTTACTAAAAATGAGTTATAAAATTAAGTATTGAAATTTATATTAAAGTTAATGGTAAAAGTCATGAATAACATATTTGTAAGTCATTTTTAATAACAAATATAAATATAACATTTATATAAATAATAAATTTGGTCTTAAGGGAGACACAATATTTCTCTATTTTGTAAAAAAATATTCAGACAAAATTAAAACAAATAAGTTGGGTACTAAATTGAAACCAATAAACATATATGGGTACTAAATTGAAACAAATAGACACATGTGGAGACTAAGTTGAAATGAAGACAATGACACTTGTCAGGTACCTTGACACGTGGTGATACCTTGCCACGTGTCACATCAAGGATTTGACACGTGGCAAAAAAAATTTAAAAATTCAAAAAAAAAATTAAAAATTAAAAAAAAAAAATTAAAAAAAAATCAAAAAAATTAAAAAAATTAAAAAATCCAGAGGCTGACACGTGGCAAGGTAGTTAAGCCGTTTGTGAAGACTTAACGGAAGGTACTACATTGATACAATAATCAAAATTGGGTACTAAATTGAGACAAAGTTCAAAGTGGGTACCATTTTGAAATTTTCGAACCAAAATGGATATGATTCGAGTAATTAAGCCTTTATTTAATTACTTAAATTCCTCGGGCCTTACACCATTGGTCTTGTTGGCTCTCGATACTAGTTGTTAGAGAAAGAAGAGAAAGAATACTCAGAAACTAACAACACACACACACACTAGCAGAGAAAGAGGTATACAAAAATGACTTATACTCTTCAAATATGAGTATAGTTAGAATCAATTAATGAGATCAAACCTAAAGTATTTAAGTTACATGTTATAATGACAATAGTTTAATTAACTAATTGTCCAGGATTTTTAATAACCTTCAAACACACAGAGTCGTATGCATAAAAATTGAGTGAATTCCTTAACATATTAATTAGACAAGAAGAATTAGAAGAAAGAGATAGTTCATGAGTTTTTACTTGGATCTTGAAGTCATCTAATTCTCAAGGTATAAAAGTATTAGCCTATCAAAGGATTAACCCCATTTTGGGTGGTAAGCTAGTTTTCAAGGGTCATATTCACTTGATGCAATCCCTTGTTCTTTCTTTAAGTAGCTTCACCTCGTTCTCATTCAATGGGACATAGTAAAGAGGTAAACCACCACTAATGCAGTCAATACCAAAAATAGACACAAGAGTAAAATAAAATTAAACATGTTAAAGATAATAGAAACACAAAAGAAATAATAAAAATAAAAACAAGATTAAAATAAAATTAAACATGCCAAAGATAATAGAAACGCAAAAGAAATAATAAAAGCCAAAGCATATAACATTAAAGGCTTAAAAATCAAATCCATGTATGAACAAAAGTCAAAGTATCAAATGTATACTAATAAAATTAAATAAAAATATAAAATAAAAAACCCGCATAAAAAATTCAATAAACAACTCCATGTAGAGATGACAAGTAAACTCATCCCATGGACATTGTTCAAACTTGTTCTCATTTTTACAAATATTAGATTTTTTTCAATTAGGTATAGGGACGAGTATGGGCATGTACATATGTCTCCCATCCCCATCCCCATCCCATTTCCAATACCAATCCCTCTCTTCATCCTTGACCTCGTTCAAATTACTAAAGTATTGATTTTATTAGATGCCCTAAAATACTTACATGCACCCCCCCAACCCACACACACGCAGATGCACATGCACACGCACATGCACACACACACATATTACATTTTTAGTTTTAGTTTTATAATTATCTCAAAAAGGTATTTTCTCTCTTGTTACAATCTTTGTGCGATTATGTTGAAACTTTGTATTATCAATTATAATAAATAAAATAGTTTTTAGGTATCACAGTTGATTATTTGTACTCTTTTTTAATATTTTTGTTTATTGTTTACTTTTTTCGCACAAGAATATTTGACCTCTCAATTTCAAGTGTTTAATTGTATAAACCTTTTGGTTTAATTACTCGGATCATACCCATTTTGGTTCGAAAATTTCAAAATGGTACCCACTTTGAACATTGTCTCAATTTAGTACCTAATTTTGATTATTGCATCAATGTAGTACCTTCCGTTAAGTCTTCACAAACGTCGTTAACTACCTTGCCACGTGTCAGCCTCTGGATTTTTTAATTTTTAAATTTTTTTTTGAATTTTTTGAATTTTTTATTTTATTTTTTTGATTTTTTTTTTAAATTTGCCATGTGTCAAATTCTTGGTGTGACATGTGGCATTGTCAGTGACACGTGGCAAGGTATCGCCACGTGTCAAGGTACCTAGCAAGTGTCATTGTCTTCATTTCAACTTAGTCCCCACATGTGTCTATTTGTTTCAATTTACTACCCATATATGTTTATTTGTTTCAATTTAGTACCCAATTTATTTGTTTGAATTTTATTCAAATATTTTTTTTTAAATGGAGAAATATTGTATCTCTTTTAAAACAAAATTTATTATTTATATAAATGTTATATTGATATTTGTTACTAAAAATGAGTTATAAAATTAAGTATTGAAATTTATATTAAAGTTAATGGTAAAAGTCATGAATAACATATTTGTAAGTCATTTTTAATAACAAATATAAATATAACATTTATATAAATATTAAATTTGGTCTTAAGGGAGACACAATATTTCTCTATTTTGTAAAAAAATATTCAGACAAAATTAAAACAAATAAATTGGGTACTAAATTGAAACCAATAAACATATATGGGTACTAAAGTGGGTACTATTTTGAAATTTTCGAACCAAAATGGGTATGATCCGAGTAATTAAGCCTTAATTGTATAAACCTTTTATTGAATAAGTAAGTTATTCTCTTTAATTCATAATTTTTATTTTACTTAAAGAACTTTTTGTTTTTTCTAAAATAAATTTCATTATGCCTCACCGTTCGACTAGTTTGATATCTAAAAATTTTTCTTAGATCTATAAGGTATTTTTCATCTTATCATACCCTTAATTATACATTTATTTTCCTTTGTGAGATTTTATTTAATGGTATATCAAATTATTCCTAAGACACACATTTGATCATTAACTTTTTTAATAATTTTATTTGTTGTTTATTTCTATCATGTAGAATACTAATTTGATGATTTTTTATATTATTATTTTTATTTTTTTATCTCATTCTCATAAGAGTAATTTTATCACTGTAATTGTATAAAGAACTTTCATTTACTATAATATAATAATTTAATATCAACATATACTTGTTTTCAAATCACAATTTTGGCATATGGTCTTTTAGTTGCAGTTGCTTCAACCCCATTTGGATACATAGTTCATTGCAATAAGGATGTACTCATTCAAAATTGAAGGTGGCAAAGGTCCTGCAAAATCAATTTTCCAATAATCAAACACTTCAACCTCTAAAATGTTTTTTAGATGCATTTCATATATATTTTTTAATTACTCTACTTCTTTAACACTCATTACACCTCTGAACATAAGCATGTGCATCCTAAAATAATGTTGGCTAATAAAAATTAGATTGCAACACTTCTATTGTTCTTTCCCCACTAAAATGGTCACCATAAGGAGAGTTGTGACAGTGCCACAAAAATGTTGTTTTACTCCTTAGCTATGGCATATCTCCTCAACAAATTATTTGATACTATCTTGAATAGAGGAGGATCATCCCACATAAATTGTCTAGAATCTCTAAAAACTTTCTTTCTTTGGTGTTAAGTAAAATCTTCAAGAATGACTTACAACCTTGAAATTTTCTATGGTAGCAAACTAAGGACTATTCTACATCATAAGTAACTTCTCATATGGAAATTTCTCCTAAATCTCAACCTTTTTTGTTTTTATCTTTTCATTCACCAATCTGGATAGGTGGTTTGCTACTAAGTTTTCGTAACCTTGTATTTAATTTCCAAATCAATTTTTTGCAACAGAAACACCCATATGATTAGTTTAGGCTTAGAACTAGGTTTGCAACAAGTATTTGATTGCAACACGATTTGTAGACACAATTACTTTTGAGTCGATCTAATATGATCTAAAAAATTTCAAAGGCATACACTATAACTAACATTTCTATTTTTAGTGGAGGCATAATTGACTTGAGCTTCATTTAACAACTTGCTAGCGTAATGTATAACATGAAATTTTTTAGTTTTCTTCTATCCTAACACTGTTCCTAATGCATAATCACTAGTATCACACATTAATTCAAAACACAAATTCCAATCAGGTGTAGTGACAATCCAAGAGTAAAATCCTACATGTCCAAGAAAGCTTCTTGTGCTTTCAAATTCACTAGAGGTAGGAGTTTCTTAGCAACCTCCAATTTAGCTTTGTCAACATTGATGCCTTTGTAGTAGAGCTTGCTTCCTAGAACAATGCCTTCAGTTACCATGAAGTAACACTTCTCTTAATTTAGCATAAGATTAATAACAGTACATTTCTTGTGGGTTATGTCCAAATTCTTGAGACAATCATCAAATGAAGGTCTAAAGACTAAGAAGTTATCCATAAATACCTCAATGAAGTTTTCAATACGATATGAGAATATGGACAACATATACCTTTGGAAAGTAGTTGGTACATTACATAATCCAAAAGAATTTTTCTTTAAGCAAGTGGATAAGTAAAAGTTATTTTATCTAGATCTTCTGAATCTAAAACAATATGGTTGTATAATTAACTCATTGTTATCATTGTGCACAATGGTCATACCTTCTATTTTAGGCACTATCTGGACTAGACTAATCTAATTACTATCAAAAATAGGGTAGATCATTAATGGCTCCAACAATTCTAAAACTTTTTTCTTTAACGGAAGGATTTAATCTCCCGAGAGGTTGAGCTACAGGTTGTAGTCTTATTTTATATGAATCCTATGCACGTAGTATGAAGGACTATTGACTTTAAGATCAAATAGATCCTAACCTAATGCATTCTTATTGACTTTAAGAACTACAATCAACTTTTCTTTTTTCGCTATAGATTAAGGACTATTAATCACCACTAGTTTGTTCCTTCCTTCTTCAAGAAAAATATATTTTATATGTGGAGACAACACATTCATCTTTAGCTTCTGATCTTTAGATACAGTTTCATGCAACACTTTTTCATCTTCTTCTTAATTCAAAGGAATTTCTTTTCTAAATCCAAATACTTCAAGCAGTCATTAACTTGCTTTTATTTCTCATAATCTAGGTCATTGTTTGTACAATTTGTTGCTAATGTTATGCTAGAAAAAGTTCATCCACTTCATTTAGCAAAAAACACTATTGTTTTTCTTTAGGATGCTGCATTGCTTTAATGATATTAAAATTTACTTCATCATCATGCACTTTGATCTTCAAATGGTTACAAAATTTATTGGGAACATGAATTTGTGAACTCTAACTAAAACGTCTTTAGCTACACCATAAAAATATTTCACTGATCTACAACTAATTGTAGTGTCCTTGTTGGTTTAACTTCTCAATTTTCTATTCTTTTCATCATAGATAGAAAAAATGCATGAAGTTGATACTAATCTCTCTTACGACTCCATTAAAGTAGTCATGAGACACATAACAATTAGTTTTTCATTAGTATGACCATATATGTTTTAGAATTTACAATGAAATACACATTTTTTTTCACACTTAAAAATTGTGGTTGGAATCTAAATAGCTCATAAATTGTTACTTGTTTCGATGTGCATAACCTGTATTACTTTTTTGTACTAGATGTCTCTGTAGATGATTTTAATTCTTGATAACTTTCCTCTATTTCTTTGTGCTTTGAAACTTTTTTTTTAGACATTTTGATTATCAAATATTCTTGATACTTGTTACTTTCTTCTTTAATTTAGTCAATCATGTCTAATATGAAGTCATATCCCATCGGTTTTATCCAAAATAAAATTTATCAATTGCACCTCATATCACCGTTGAGTTTTCTTTCTATCTATGTTCAATATATAATATCATATATTTTCAACATTTAACATATCACCGTATCATATAACAATACTACGAAACACATATTTCATATACAAACATCATATCTAAAAATCAAATGTAGTCTGATAAAGTGTTTATGAAAAATAAAGGAGGGCAGGGTGTGACATACATGTGTGGATCTATAATGAATAATTATAAAAATGTTTAGAGAAAACATATTAAAAACATTTAATAATATGTTAATATAAGAAGTATTGATATATTTTATTTTTAATATAATAAAAAAAATTATAATTTTGATATAATAAATATAATTTTATTTAAAATATTTCAATAATTAATATGATCAAATACAACTTTAATCTAATTATTACCTATATTTATTAAAGAAAAAATATATATTAGTTTTAAACCCTTTCACCATTGAGGAAGCTGTAGCTGACATTTGCCAAGAAAAAAAAATGGTAACAAAAATCCAAATAAGGCCTGCGAGTAAGGCCCAAGAGCACAGAGCGTTTCTCGTGGCTGCAACATTAGAAGCGTGTGTGTCTCAAAGCTTCTCTTTCCCAGTTTCTCTCTCTTCTTCTTTCTTCTTCACTTTCTCTTTATTCCTCCTTAGATCCTTAGTTCCCAATCGAGAGCTTTCGTTTCGTAAGTCCCTTTTTCTCTATCTCTTCATTTCCCATTTTTTTTTACTTAATTTGTTTTCTGTCTTTTAAATGTTCAGCAATCACTGCAACTCGGATCTGTTACCTACTTCTTAATTACGGGTTTTATAATTTTCATCTCCGTATATCTGTTTGCACGTGCAACAATTTGATATCTATTTTCTTTCTATTACATCCATTTGGGTCCACGAAGCTTCATTTTCTGAATTGAACCGAGCTTCCTGGTTTTTGTGTTGCTGCAGAAAAATATATGCCCTATTAAAATTTCATTTGAATGTGCTGCTTGGTGATATGGGTTTATGGTGTTGCGGTGTTTTCTGCTTATGTAACTATCTATTTATTTATGTGTGTTTGTTTTATTCTTGAGACCTTAATTTGTGTTTGGTTGCATATTTGGTGCTGAAAATGGCTGAAAATACACGATTTAGATACATTTTGCACCTTTTAGGCGATGTTTTCTTTTCCGATTCAAAAAGCTCTGTACTTTCAGTTGTTTGAGATCAGCACTGAGAGATGATGTCAGTTAAACCGTAAAACTTATTGTGTGTTAGTTATTATCGTTGTTTTAAAATTAGTCTGTCTTTCGTCGTGTGCATAATTGTGCTTGGTCTTGTCTTGTCTTCTACTTTCTCGATCTTGTTGTAAATGTTTTTTACCAAGAATTAGAATATATGGGATAGAGAGGGTAAGGTTTTTCTTGGATAAACTTTTATATAGACACTTTTACTTTAAGAAAATAAGAAGGTAAAATGACTTAGGACCTGTTCTGGTAAACATTTTGAGAGAAAATTATAGTAGAAGAAAATAAGAAGAAAAATAAAATAGAAAAAGGATTCTCCATGAACTACTTTCTAGAATCTCTCTCGCTCTCTCTTTCTCTCTTTCTCTCTCTCTCTCTCTCTCTCTATATATATATATATATATATATCAATTTTTTCTTCTTACTTTCTTCTTCTACAAGGGTTTTTCGAAAATTTGATGCAAATGGACCTTTAAACTTCTATCATAAGTTAAAGGTTAAGTTATGCCCTTGTGTCTGTTTGAGCAAACTTCTCCATAAGAATTCTAAAAGATAAAAATAAAAAGAAAACAAATGAAATTAGCTTGATGCACAAGTTATAAATTATAAATTTAGAGAACTATTTGAGATAACCTATACAAATTATCCTATGCATAAGCTAGCCTTAACTTATGGAGGTCCTTATTGAGAAGTTTGTCCAAAAAAGGTCCATGGAAGATTTCTGATTTAACTTCTTCAAAAATTTATTTGCTTAAGTTAATTTTAACTTATAGGAGAAACTTAATTCATTTTACCTGATTTTTTTATATTCTTCAAAGTTTATCCAAACTGAGAAAAAGTTGATTTTCTTGGTAGATCATCTAACTGTAATCTGAATTACAAATTTTGCTAGTACTTTTCCTGGCAAATTTTCATTTTTGGGTTTAGTCTTCTTATTCTATTTCAGAAACAGTTGATAACATTTACTTTTAACTTATTTGCACTTTTTGGTGATGCTGTCTTTGTCATTACCCATATATTTTATCTTTTATACTTGGTTGGAGGTATTTAGTTACTTTCTGTATTTTTTTATATGAATGGATTGCAGTCTGAACTGAGATGGCTGGAGGTGTTATTCGGCAGTTATTGAGGAGGAAACTCCAGTCTTGTTCTTCTGTAAGCACGACCCCTCTCTTTTTGATAAGATTATTTGTTTTGGAAGATTTACTTTTCTGGTGCTTGCAACGTGGGACATAAAATAGAGACCACTAAAGCAAATAAAATAAAATATATAAAATTGGTGAACAAATTTAAAATATTGAGAACATTAGTTTGTCTGGAAGATGTTAGAGAACATCATTTATCTTTTTTAAATTGCTATTTGACCAATATTGTTTTCCATTTGAGTAATGTGACAATAATGTTAAAAATTATTATCTATATCATCATACCATTGTTGCTAATATGTAAATGATTTATCAATTTCTTTTAAGGGTCATAGATAGTATATAGACTTCACTCTAGCTTTATTACACATTCAAAATGTCTGTTGTTGAAAAACTTGAAGATCTTCTAAATTATAAATGAGCAATTGAAGATGAACAATGGTAAATTTTAATAATAATAAAAAACTCTTGCAATGAGGTAATGTATGCAGCACCAATAATGATCAAGCCAAGTGTTTGGGTGGGCTTGGTTCGGCTACATCAGTCATTATTATATTCTATCATAATTTATTTTAATGCTACCTCATTGTACTATATTCTTTTTCTTTATAATCTTGACTATGCTCCATTTGATCCTTTTCTTTTTCTTAATTAAGCCTTGTGACCAAACTACCATATATGATTATGAACTTTTGGAATCTCCTCAATAAGTGTCACATGATATTTTGTTTAGTTATATTTATTTCAGTTGCTATATTTTCTTGAGTGTTAACATAAACCCATGGGGTTTGGTGACTGACCTTGTAAATGGTGAGGTATTTACTTCAGAAACAAAACACTTTAGCATCTGAGGTTTAAACAATTTGCTGAAAACAGACGAGGATTATAAAGTCTCAGTCTACATCATTTGAGCATCTGCAACATCTCAGTTGTGATGGTAACCACATCCATGATAGGGCTGGATTCATAACTCCTCTACGTGATCATGAGTTCATTACTGCAATTGCAATATAAACCTTTTTCTTTACGTAGTCTTACAGTGTCGTATTAGCTTGATCCTTGTGTCTGCACACTTTTGTTCGTCCCCTTTATTCCTGTAAGTAGGTATGAAATTGTTCCTCTTCTCATAACATTTTCTTTGATCACATTGTATTGTTGAATGATTTACTAAACTATGTTATACCCTTCCTCCCTAAAAACTTAAAATTTCAAAAAGAATACTAGTTAGTCCAATTGACATACCATTCTTCATTTTTCTTTACCTAACATTCTTAAATTTTATGTTAAATGTAATGTGTTCTTTACTATTTAAAAACTCTTACTAGGACTGCTGAGTCTTTGGGTCCAAATAGCCAATTCCAATTAATGGAAACTATCTTGCATTATAGACTTATAGTCGTTATTTGACATATAAGAAAGAGTGAAAGACTATTTTTCAAACTAGTATGGTGGAACTTTGAAGTGGAAAAGTCTCTCCTATTTGAAATGAGACCAACACTTTTCCAACATGTGTTTGACACTTCTCATTGGTGTCCAATTAAAATGCTTTTTTGTTACCTCAGATTCCGTAGTTAACGCCATGGTTATCAAACTCGTAGTAAACTCGTTTTTTGAGCAAACTCGCTAAACACGCTGTGAACTTGAACTTGAGTAAACTTGCGATCCAGCAACCGAGTTGGCGAGTCCATGTCACTTTTCTTCAAACCCAAACATACACCAAAGAGTATTGTTTCTTCTCTGAAACCAGCTTAGTTCGTTCTTGTCCTCCTCCATTGTTACTCGCAATTAGGGTTCCCTGCTCTCTGCCTTGTCACTCTCGAAGTGCGATCTTTGATGCAGTGTTATTCCGTTCTAGTTGTTTTCTTCACTTTTGTCTCGCCAGTGGCCTGCTGTCGCGGTCTTCCTGTGTTGGTGCTGCGGCGCTGGTGCTGTGCTGCTAAGGGGGAAGGAGTAAAGTTTACTTAGAGTGAAATTTAGGGTTTAGGGACTTTTGGCTTTTGGTTAGGAATGACATTTAAAGTTTGGCCTTTTTGCCGTAGTTCCTTTCTTTATTATGTTATGGGCTTTTGGCTTTTGGACATCAGTCAGTTTTGTTTTACATAAAACGTAATGTAACTAATTAAAATCATTATGAAATAATGATAATATTAGAAAAATATAAAAATACTTAAAAATATAATATAATAATTTAATAGTAATAATAATAATAATATTTTATAAAAGAAAAATAAAAAATTACTTATAGAATCATATAACAATAAAGTATTATATTATTTATAGATATTTTATATTTTTTTTAAGTAAACTCTTACGAGTTTACGATTCGAGTCTATGATTCGAGTTTACTAGCCTCTCACGAGTTTACGTAAGCTCTCGAGTTTGACAACCTTAGTTAACGCCTCCATATAGTTTGGACACTTAAATGGACACTTCAGTAGGAATGACCTCATACTATGAAAAAAATATTTTTATAGGGTAGTCAACTAATAAAATATTAAAACTAATGCATCTTAGTTTTTCTTTTATAAGACTGTTTGTCGTGTAAAACATGTAAAACTTGTTAAGTTGGTTTGAAAAGGTGAATATATCTTTACTGAAAGATATAATTTCATCATATTTTGGGATATTTTGCAATGAGACAGTTTCTATATGGTAAAATGATAATATTCTTTAATGAGGTTCATCTTTCTATTTATCTATATCTGTATATGTGTGTCTGTATAGCATGGCAGTGTTTATGATGTGATTGGCATCCATGTCAGCTTGTGGCTGATAGTGTGCATCTCATAACAAAACTTATGACTATATAAACATTGTGCCTCCCATATAACAATCCAATTGTTTCATTTGCTAATAGCTACTTTACATTCATTTTAGAGTTCTTTCACGTCACCCGTTATCTCAAAGAATGATGGTGCCAACTCTACTGGCAGTAACTCCTTACGAGCATTTGCATTAGTAGGAGCTGGTGTCACGGGGATTTTAAGTTTTTCAACAACAGCATTAGCTGATGAAGCCGAGCATGGCCTGGCATGTCCCAGCTATCCATGGCCTCACAAGGGCATTCTCAGTTCATATGATCATGCTTCGTGAGTCTGACCTGAAATTTCCCTTTCTCTTTTTCTTGCTCAACAATATGATTTGAAGTTAGCGACTTTGTACAGTCAAACTAGTCCCTGTTGCATTTTAAAGGTGAATTATAAGTACTTGTTAATTATAGGTGTATTTTTTTCCTTTTTTGTGATATTGCTCTTATGTTCAGTTTTATCAACTGTGGATTAGTCATTCAATCTTCCTCCCTTGCTTTATTTATAATTTAATGCCTATACGAGGGATCTCATAGGGTTTGAATCCTATTTGTGTATTTGCAAATAGTAATGTTATTGTTCATTTATTTGTCTTAAAAATATCATGCAACGATTGTTAGAATGTAATTTTATTTCAGGACATTTTTCTGGGCCAGGATTCATAATATTGTGAACTGCATTCTGTTCTATCCTATCATTTGCTCAATTCAATATTTTACAGGCATGCTATATAGCCATTTATACTAATATAGGTATTACCATATTTAACCGATTTTTGAATGTGTAGGATTCGTCGTGGTCATCAAGTTTATCAAGAAGTCTGTGCTTCATGTCATTCCATGTCTTTGATATCATACCGTGATTTGGTTGGTGTCGCTTATACAGAAGAAGAGGTAAAGGCTATGGCAGCGGAGATTGAGGTGGTTGATGGCCCTAATGATGAGGGTGAGATGTTTACACGCCCTGGTAAACTCAGTGACCGCTTTCCTCAGCCATATGCAAATGAAGCCGCTGCTAGGTTTGCTAACGGTGGAGCCTATCCTCCAGATCTTAGTCTCATCACCAAAGTAATGACTGTAGTCTGTTAGTAACATCTTTAGACTTTATATTGCTTTTTATATCAGAAATAATTTTACCCTTGATATTTTAGGCTCGACACAATGGTCAGAACTATGTGTTTTCACTTTTAACCGGATATCGGGACCCTCCTGCTGGCGTTTCGGTAAGTTCTTCTCAAAAACATTCTTTTTAAGGAATAATAAACTATGATGTTCATATCGTTAATATAACTTTACTCATTCTATGGAAGTTGTAATATATAGAAATTTCTGTACACCACATGATGGGTTGGTGGTTCAAATCCAAAGTGAATAAAAATATGCATACATGGTAGGTTAGGTAAACAGAGTTCTTCTCAATGTTTAACATAGAACGATTATCGTGTGTGATCTATGCGTATACAGGACAAATCTATGTTCTTTGTATTTATATATGTGACTCCAGTTGTCGGTCTTGCTTTTATATCCAATATTAACAATGGGCGAACTTCGTTATACTTTTTCAGCTTTCTAATATGTTGTGCTTAATGGGAAAATTTTGAATAACGTTATCCTTCTAATAATAATGTAGATTAGAGAAGGACTGCACTATAATCCTTACTTTCCCGGCGGGGCCATTGCTATGCCTAAAATGCTTAATGATGGTGCTGTTGAATATGAAGATGGCACCCCTGCTACAGAATCTCAGGTTCTTTTGTTTGTTGATGATTGGTTTCAGTAAAAATCTTATCACCTTGATTATCTATGAACATGGGAAGAACTAAGCTAAATATTTTCTTTGGTTATGTTTTGCTGCAGATGGGTAAAGATATTGTGTCATTCCTGACCTGGGCAGCCGAACCAGAGATGGAGGAAAGAAAACTGGTTTGTTTCCCTTTATTATCAATTTTATCTTAGACCAATAAAGAAAATACCTTGTCTTCTAAGGACATTACTACCATATGCAGATGGGATTTAAATGGATATTTGTTCTATCACTTGCATTACTTCAAGCCGCCTATTACCGCCGCCTGCGGTGGTCCGTTCTAAAGTCTCGCAAGCTGGTTCTTGATGTTGTCAACTAGCTGCTTTAAAGTTTCATTTTTCACTTCAGGAAAGATTATTGTTGGCAATAATTGTCAATGCTTAAGTTGTCTC
>Ga0214543_1009103_pt1 | contig 15717 bp, 4 predicted proteins | sample CNSS2metaG_FD_160094 | JGI IMG/M metagenome (GOLD analysis project Ga0214543, IMG submission 160094) | Root nodule microbial communities from cowpea collected in UCLA plant growth center, Los Angeles, California, USA - CNSS2 | ecosystem: Host-associated > Plants > Roots > Nodule | place: USA... | reverse complement strand
TTACTTTGATTAAAGGTATTTACTCTAACTAAAATTAATTGAGACTTTACTTTGATTAATTAAGCTTTTTATTTGATGAGGAGATAAAAGAATAGACATGATTAGGCATAGTAAAATTTGATTGAGACTGTATTTTGGTTGAATTTACTGTGGATAATCTAAAAGTTCTCACTTTTAATTGAGACTGTACTTTGGTTAAAAGTTAGAACGCCAACAAATTAATTGAGACTTTACATTGATTAATTTGTAAATCTACAACAATAATTAATTGAGCAATAATCTTTAGATAACCGATGATGGATCTATTTTGAAAAAGCAATAGAATCAATCTATTTTTCTTTATCATTGTTTTTTTTATCTTTTTATTTTTTTATCTTTTTCAAATTTTATTTCTTTATTCCTTGTTTCATTTGATTAACTCTTTTGCATAGTTTTTATAAGAACTAATTTGTTTAAAATCAATTCTGTGTTCGTTGGGAGACGACTTTGGGTTACTTTACCCTTTCTATTTTGTTGACTACTATCTTAGCAATACTGAAGTTGCTATAGCTTAGTAGTATTAATTTGAACACGTCAACGACAGCGTTATCAATGCATTTGAGATTTAACGCAATTACAAGGTAGAAAAGAAATGGAGAGCTTAATCTATAAGAAACAACAGTAACGAGAATTTGAAAGAAGAAAAAAAATTGAACAGTGTTTTCTAACCAAATGAACTAAACATAATGATTATGTATGTAGTATAAATAGGAGTGGTGATTGTGAAAGGAAAACAAGACAGTAAGATCAAAGAAAAAAAAGGGAGAAGAGGAGTTTGTGATTATAAAATTGGCAGTGAAGAAAATAAAAGAAGAAGAAAGCTGAAATGTTCACAAAGCTTTGGGATATATCTTTCACAATAATTAAGGTAAGGGGATGAGACATCTATCATTTTATTTACTTTGATTATTTTCATAATTATTTTTTTATCTCTATAAGTGAGGTATCCCTAACCTCATTCTAATTTATATTTAGTTCTCGTTCTTATTTATTTATTTATATTCATCTCTAGTTATGCACTGGTCCTATTTACTCAATTGATATTTAAAATCTCATTTACTTATTTATATTTATCTCTAGTTACGTACTGATCATTTTTATTTATTTTAATTATTCATTGATCCTATCTTTTTATTTTATTTATATAATTATATGGTTTAATAGTGAAATAAAATTTATGATAAATAAAGATTTGATTATTGTAGTTGGAGGTATGACCTTGGAGATTTAAACGAATTAGTATTACTCAAGATGAGATGTTTTTGAGTTCCTTTGTTGGCCATGAGCTCATTTATTTTGACTAGTCACTACAAAATTAATCAACATCTTTATAAAAGTATAATAAAAATTTAGTTTTATGGATTTGAAAGAATTTTCATTTCATTTTATTTTATTATGATATGCTGTATTTTTTTATGTGATATTTGTCTCAGTTCCCTATTTTATGATTGTGTGTGAAAAACAAAATTTTATAACCATATCATAGATGGCTACTCCCAACATTCATGATCCCTTCTTCGCCGACATTGTGGCTGTTTTCCCGAGGAATGCACGGCAAACCAATGCAGTGAATAATTCTGTAACATTTTAGGGAACGAGAAACTCTACTATTACTTTCATCTTTGCTCCAAACGCTTTGATTGTCATCGTAGGACAAATCAAAGTTATCTTCTATTTACCCCCAACAATCCAAGTGAACCCTATCCATAACCTTTTCCCTCCACCTGTTTGAAAACCAGTATATGAGGGGGAAACTATAAATAAATAACACTTCTTCCTCTTGTAGTGTAAGGAATATAAGATGTACTAAACGATGTAGATATAAGATGCATACAGTATTTTAAATATATATATATATATATATATATATATATATATTTATGTATATGTGTGTGTGTGAATATCTTAAGTATAATTAGGTATCATCGTATAATTTTGCCTTTAAATTTTATAATTATATTGTAGGAAATAATAATAATAATAATAATAATAATAATAATAATAATAATTAAATAGAATTTATTTTATCGTCACAACACCCACTATGTTGATCATCTAAATATTTCATGGTTTTAATTTATGCATCAACTAGATGATCACATATTTGTTTATTATCAACTCGCAATCAAGTATTTGCAAAATTATTAGTACAATTAAGATCTCACTTCCCAGATTATCCGATTAAGAAAATATGTTTTGATAATACTGGTTAAATTACATCTCATGCTTTTCATGAGTATTGTATCTCAATTGAATTTGAAGTTGAGCATCTAGTAGCATATGTTTATACTTAAAATAGACTTGCGGAATCATTACTAAAATGTCTAAACTTGGTCACAAGACCATTACTTATGAGAGCTAATATTCCAATGGCTACTTAGGGATATGCAATTTTGTATGTTGCATTATTGATTTGTATCAAGCCAATAAGTTGTCACAAATACCCTATTATGTAGTTGGTTTTTGGTTAATGACCTAATATTCTCATGTAAGAATTTTTGCGTGTGGTGTATATGTTCCAATTTTCCCACCAAAAGGGACTATGATGGGTCCTCAAAGACGATTGAGAATATATGTTGGATATGATTCTCCCTCAATAATAAAATATCTTGAACTACCAACAAGATACTTATTTACAATTCAACTTTTTGACTATCACTTTGATGAATAAGTTTTTCCAACATTATGGGAGAAAGAAAACAATTGTAAAAAGATATTGGTTGGAATGAATTATCATTATCTCGTCTTGATCCTCATACAAAACAATGTAAACTAGAAGTTCAAAGAATAATTCATTTATAAAATCAGTCAATCAATTATCTTATGTTTTACTGACAGAAAAAGGGTAACTAATACCAACTGTTAATGCTTTGAAGATAATTGATATTAATTCATAACACGCCTGTTAGTTCCAAAGACACGCTTGAAGTGTGATAGACCTATTGGTTCCAAAGATAAAAACTCTTGAATGAGGAAGGGGGCTAAAATGCAAGATGACCTAATCGAAAAGGTGGAAATCCCAAAAGATTCATTTGATATAATTAATGATTTGATTCCAGAAGAACCTAAAGTACCTGATATTGTTGAAAATGATGAGATCTTAATAAATTATGTCAAGAATCATATAATATGGAACCAAAATGAAGTCAACATTGACGAGATTTTTGCATACAATCTAACGATGAATGTTATGAGTGCCAATGAGGATCAAGAACTAATGATCATTGAAGATTGTCGACAAAGAAATGATTGGCCAAAAATGAAAATATGCAAAGAAGCATAATTAGATTTGCTTGCTAAACGAAAGGTTTTTGAAAATATAGTTCGCACACCTAAGGGTGTGAAACCCGTTGGGTACATATGGATTTTTGTGCAAAAACAAATTAAGAATGATGAAATTGTTATATACAAAGCATACTTGGTTGCTTAAGGTTTTTCACAAAATTGATATTGAATTATGAAAAGACATATTCACTAGTATTGGATGCAACAACATTGCAATATTTGATTATCCTAGTTGCACAACAAGATTTGCATTTACATCTAATGGATGATGTTACAGCTTATTTGTACGGTTCTCTTGAGAATGATATTTATATGAAAATCCTTGAAGGATTTTATTTGCCTAACAAGGTAAGTTCTAAAGAGGGTTATTCAATAAAATTGAACAAGCTCTTTTATTGATTAAAGCAATCAGGACGTGTGTGGTATAACCGTCTTATTGAGTACTTGTTCAAAGAATGATATAGAAAAGATCTTATTGTCCTTGTATTTATATGAAAATATTAGAAAATAAATTTGCCATAATTATTGTTTATGTAGATAACATAAATATCGTTGGAACTCCTAATGAGCTCACAAAGGCAATTGATTGATAAAAGAAAGAATTTGAGATGAAAGATTTTTGAAGGGCAAAGTTTTGTTTGAGATTATAAATTGATTATTTAACTAAAGATGTTTTTATACATCAAGAGGCTTATATATTTAAGGTGTTTAAAAGGTTCTAAATAGACAAGTCACATCCATTATGCACTACAATAGTTGTGAGGTCGTTAGATGTTGATAAAGCCTCTCCTTAGACCTAAAGAAATGATGAAGATCTTCTTGGTCCAGAAGTACCATATCTTAGTGTCACAGGAACATTAATGTATCTTGCTAATTATACTTGTTCTGATATTGCATTTGTTGTAAATTTATTAAGCAAGATATAATTCTTCAACTACAAGAAGACAATTGATTGGAGTAAAATATATACTTTGTTACCTTAAAGGTACTACGGATATGAGCTTAATTTATCCAAATGATTCAGAAATAAACCTAATAGGTTATGCATATGCATGTTATTTTACATATCCTCACAATGTCACAATGGTTGATCACAACAAGGATATTTGTTCACATGTGGTAGCACAATGATTTCATGATGATATATGAAATAACCATAACAACAATATTGTCTAATCATACATAATTTTTATTATTACATGAGGTAATGATGTGAACCCATTTGCATTAGGACTGACTTAGGATCTTTAGGGTTAGAACCTTGTAGGAAACTTGGAAACTTAGTGAAAAGATCGATTAGAAAAAAGTTTGAAGTTCCGATCTGGCCAGTAATGTAGAAACGTCACTATCTTAGGTTGTAGAACTCTAATTGACGGGATTCCAAAACAGGGTGAAAGTTCACGTTCTAAAATATAATTTTGGCTTAAGAAACACTAATTTTGGGTGAGTGGAACGAGAGTTATGACTATAAGATAAGTTTGGGCAGAATGTTTTTTTTTTATGAATTTAGGTGAAGAAAGAAGAAAAGGTGAATATGAAAAGGTGAAAGGAAAGAATCACTCTTTCCAAGAGAGGCAACACACAAAGGATTGGGAAGTCCTTTAATATAGCCAATGGGTTCTTGAATCACTCAAGAATTTAAGAGAATCACTCTCACTAAGATAGAAGAGATAATTTTTGAACAAAACTAAACTTTTTTCATTGATAAAAATGCTTCAGCTTATATAGAAGTTTTAACCATTAGAATTACAAAAGACCCATAAATTATAATTACATCCCACTTAAGCTATTAATGATCCCACTACTTAGTGGTTGATTGTAACTAAAATTTTGGCAACCCAAAAGTCATCCCAAAAGCATTCAGCTATGCATCCTCTTGATCTCCCAAAGGTTGATTCTTAAGTTGCCAATAGGCCCTTATTACAACTTCAAAATAAAGTAAAATTAAAGCCCATTAATTAGTTAACCCAAAACATAATTTGGTCAGCTAATTTTACAAAGGATTGGACCATTATTTTAACAAACTAATTACTTAGAAATTGCAGCAAAGTGATGCATTAGTCATTCTCCATTTGGGCCATAATGCAATTCACAAACTTGGTCTTCTCTCATTGAAACTTAGGCTTGTATTCAAATAATATGGACTACACTTGTTGAAGAGCTTCCTTTGCTTTCCTTACTCTAGTCCTTGTCATTGGTCCCCCAAATTCTTCAAGTGGATCCTTGCCTTTACTCATTGTCACGTCTCCATCAGGTAAGTTGTGAATGTGTTTAAGGTCTATAATTTCAACATGTGTAAGAAACTTGTGATTATCCCCGACAAAGATGGAATCAACAACCATATATGAAGACAATAGTGTATTGTTCACTTGAAAGGATGATATAGATATCCAAAAGATTCATTCATGTGAAAATCTGACAGGTCTATTTATAAAGTCTTTGCCAAGAAGAACTTTTGAGCAATTGGTTCACAAGATTAGACTTTGTCATCTTAATGATGTAAGTTTACATGAGGGCGAAAAATATAATAATGTACTATTTTTCCTTCACTAGGTTTTTATCCCAAAGGATTTTTTCTAGTAAGATTTTAACGAGACACATTCTCTTATCAATGGACACCCAAGGGGGAGTGTTATGAATTAAGGTCATTCATTGATTTGATACGGTTACTCATATGATTGATCGTCATATGATTCATTGCTCTTTATATAAATATTTGTATTGACTATTTGATTTGTATCCATATCCTTTATGGGTTATATGTTGTATCTACAAATAAGACTCTTTCTATCAGTAATAAGATAGACAAAAAAGGTTGCTCCTTATTCTCTTATTATCTATTATTCCTTCTCTTCTTTTCTCCATTATTAGTGTTATTTTACAACAAAAAATAAATATTATGGATGTTCAGTTAACACAAAGTAATATGAGGTGTTGTAATTAAAAAAGTAGGTGAAATGGATTGTTATTGAAAGAGTAAAGTAAAACAAAATTTCCCTCTTCCATTTCATTTTCTCCATTTCCAACTCATGTTTTCATCCCTTTTTGAAGTTGTGCTTCCATCCCCAATGCACATTGTAGTCATTGTTGAGGTTTGAGGTTCAATAACACCAATAAGGTAAGGAATCTACCATAACCCTTATTGAATAGTCTCGAAATCATTAGTTTTTTAGAATCCCTCTTCTACATTAAAGGTTTATTGAAGGTGAGTTATGTTTTATCATAGTTCATCATTTTGGAGAAGGTGAAGAAGGAGTGGTGTGGTGTTGGAGGTAAAAGTTTGTCGAATGGAGGTGAAAGTCTTTGTGAATGTTTTACTGAGTTGAGACGATATGATTTGTTTTTAGGTGTGTTATTTGTTTCTAAAATTCACTAATTAATCCATTTTTGCGATGGTGTGAAAGAAGACTTTTGTTCTCACTAATTTAGTCTTGGTGTTTTCAATTTTAATTTTCTTCATTGTTATAATGTTGATTTGCTTTTATTCCTTATTTGTAGACTTTGAGTTTAAATCTAGTTTATGCTATAGTTTATGCTAACTCTATTGTTGTGTTCACCATTGATTAGATTTGTTGTTTTATCAGTTTTCTTTTTTCTTTTTCTTTTTTAAATTGGGTTTTTGTAGGTCTAATTGTTGATTTTAGGATCGTTTTTCGGGTAGTGTATTCTTACATTGCTATCATTACTTTGGCTGGTTGTTTTTCACCTCACAAAGTAATGTTTTTAGATTCTATTTTCTTTCTTTGATGTTTCAAACTCTTAGATTTGTTATATTGAATTTTAATTACTAGATATTAGACTTAAATGATTTTTATTTGTATAGCTATGATAATTTGTTGTTTTAGATTTAGTACACACTTGGTGAGTTTAGTTTGATTTGCTATTTTTGTATTTTCTTTGAACTAATAAGTTTCCAGTAACAGATTTTGGTTAAAATATAAGTTTCAAAATCTTAAGCATCAAATAAAATGAGACTAGAGGAGTAATATACATACATATATATATATATATATATATATATATATATATATATATATATATATATATAAAAAAATATAAAAAAAAAAAAAAAAAATTTTTTTTATATTTTTTAGAAATCACGCTTATACGTAATTTTTGTTGAAAATTTATTTAAATATCGATAATTTTTAACTTTGAAAACTTTTACATGTATGATACTTTTGTATTTTTGAAAACAATGATAATGAATATTGTAACTCTTGTTGAAAAATTGTTTAAATGTTGATAATTTTAATTTTGAAAACTTTTACATTGATACTTTTATATTTTTGAAAATAATGGAATGAATATTAAAATGACGTGAGTGAGTACTCAAACCATTATTTGGAATGATATCAAATGACACCATTCGTCATAGATATTTTAAAAAAGTAAAAAAAAAATATTATTTTTAATTTTATATATTTTTTGTTTTGAATTTATTATAAAAACGTTATTTTTATTATTACTTTAAAATATATTTCTTTATTATATTTAAGAAAAAGTTGGTGACACTTGAAAATATGGAATGATATGCTAAATAATAAAAGAAGTTTACGTATGATATGATGACACTTGTGTACTATTTGGTTCTTAAATTTTATAAAAATATTGATTTTAATCTCTATCTTTTAAAATTCATTAAAATTTATCACATGGCAAATAAATTTCCAATTTTTTCTTTAATTTATTTTAAAATTAAAATTGTTGTATTAGTCCACGCCTTTTAGAATTTACTTAAAAACTAAAAAAACAAACTAGGGATATTACCCAAACACCCCAATCTAAATTGTTTACACGTGTCCCATTCTTTGGTTTTATTGTCTTTTTCCTCATGCTGAAGTTGGTTTTTGCCTTTTTTCAGTCCATGAATTTAGTTTCAGTTTTACCCCCATAATCCTGAAGCTTTTCATTCTAATCAATGGGTTTATTGTAAAATTTCGTTTCCCGCTCATCTTTGCTACTCAATTCTCTTCTATGATTGATTGACGTATATCTACTTCTTTTCAAAATGGAAGATTATGGATTTATCTGCTACATTTCTCCATTTGAAATTGTCATTGAAGCCAACAGAGTGCACTGAAATTGCGTTTGGTGTGGTTCGTGCACTTGGAAGAAAGGGTAGTGGTGTGGATTTTCGATTTTGGTGGTGCATTAGCGATGTTTTGTTCGTCGATTTCAGTGGTGCGTTGACAAGGTTTCTATTCGTCTGGTCTTAACCACCCCCACTTCACTGTTTAGGGTTTTGCTTCACTCACCCTCACTTCACTTTTTGTGTTTTTTTGTTTTCTGCTAAACTTGGGTACTTCTTCGTTGATGGTGTAGGGTTTTATCATGAGTTTGATTCCCTTCAAAACTACTATGATGCCTTAATCGATGCCAAGAAGATCATTGACTATCAAGATCGTCGACTATTATCAAGTTGGTGCGTACGATTATTTTTTTTCATTTTTGAAGTTTTTGGATCCAATAAGATTTATTTTTGGCTACAGAAAATCATTTATTAAGTTGGCTTCTCTAAAAATCCTTTTTATTTTGTATTATTAATTGGTGTTTGTATTTTTGTTCTACGGTTTTCTTGATCAGAAACAAATACAATGTTTTCTTTTAGTAAAAGGATACATTTTTTTTTCGAGAGCTCTGTTTGATTATGATTATAATTTTTAGTGTTTATTTTTGTTCGTATGTGTGTGAATTTACATTAGTGTAGAGATTTGTGGATTCTACTTCTACATTTTTCTTGTGATTTTTCTCTTTCTATTATTGTTATAGGACTTTGTTGAGAAAGGTGGAATACTAGCTATAACTTTTCCCTAAAAGGTATTTTTTTAGGGTTTGTGATTTTGTTTCATTTTTCTGTATGTGCTAATGTTTTCTACAGCTGTTTTTTATGGTTACATTGGTGTTCGTCTGAAGTTTAATGGTAAGTGTTTTAGGTTTTATAATACATTTAGTGAAAATTGATGATTTTGTTTAATTTTTGGGTATTTTGGTACTAAATTTGAATTGATTGAGGCTGATGGATTTATGTAATTGAAGGGTTGAATGTTTCGAGATATTTGAAACGAGATCCTGAAAATTTATTGAATGTATGTTTGATTTAATTGATGGTAAGGCTACTAATTAGTTTGAAATTGAAATATGAGTTTCTGATGTTGAATGGAGAGCATAATTTATGTATTCCTTTTTTTTATTAGCTTTTGATTAATGCAATGGATTGATGGCCTAGGTTAAGTGTACTACTCACGTTCCTGTTTCTCTTGTGCTGCAGATTCAAATTTTCTGGAAATTAGAGTTTGTGGAGGAAGCTTCAAAGTGGTAACTTTCATCTTATATGTATTTTATTATGTCATCTGCATGGTGCTTGGTTCTTATGATTTTTGGGCATTCATATTTGTGAAGAATATCATTCATTTTCAGAAATTATGATCCATGATACAAATTAATTTTATACTACAGGTTACATAGTGCTGAACATGGTATTGTTGTTGTTGCTTGTGTTTTTTCCCTGGGAACCAATAAATTTGCCAGGTGCATCCTTTCTACTTGATCTCCCCTAGATCTGTTTGAGTATCTAAGTATATTTTTGCTTTATTGATATTCATTATTTTGTATATGTGTAGCCAGGGTAGGGATGAAACTATAAAAATTTGGGAGAAATGTTTTAGTTATTTAAATCTATTGGTTTTTGTCATAGGCTATTGAGACCAAATTGTAGGTGTTTCGATTCGTGATTGGGTGGTCAATTGTACAGTTGTTTCTTAAAGTTTGATTCATGACATTCGATATTGATGCATTTTGTTAGCCAATGGGATATTGGATTTTGGAGTTTCTATGTGTTGGAGGTATTGAATTAGCTTTAGTGATTTAATTGGGAGTTAGTGTGTATAATTATTGAATGTGATTTTGTAATCTGTAACTATTATTTTAGAAATGTAATTGCTTGAGAAGTTGTGTGATTTGTGCATTTGTTTGGATTTGAAACCACTTGAGTTTCATATAAGCTAATGATTTGGGTCTAATGTTTTAATTGAATTTAAGGTTTCATTTGGTTTAGTTAAAACTTGGTTGGATGGCAGATTCAGAGGATGTTTCAAGATTAGTTGTAAAGTTCCAAGTAGAAACTGATATTGGAGGAAACACGGGATGTGTTCGAATAAAGTGAAGAGCGACCTTAATAAGAAATAAGTAGTTTTGTTGATTTCGTATGAATAAGTTGTGGCGCATTTTCTCACTAACTATGTATAGCAGTATATCAGTCATAGGAATAAGACATTTTAGTAATGGTTCCTTATACATCTCAATATCTTTGCGATATCTAATGGTTTCTTATATATCTTTTTATACATCTTAATTGCTCTTCAGTTTGTTAATAATAGGGGTTATGGTGGTGCAACATCAAATGCATGGTCATGTGGTGTTTAGAAATTACTAAAATCCCAATGGAAGAAGTAGCTGAATGTTGGCAATTCTGCATCATCTGTTGACAAGTCTCGGAGGAAAGGATGATATTATACTTTAATTCCACGTGTTGTTTAATGCAAGGGTATTAGTGGGCATGAACTTACTTTAAATCTTGACTTTTTCACAATAACAACATCAGTATATTTCAATATTGAAATGTTGCAGGCTTTGTGTGTTGGTTGTATTGCTACTTCGTTTAGTGCTTTTAACGTAGTGTATTCCTACAAAAGTGATCATTTGAGATATCTAAAATACTGGAAGCATTTGGTACTACTCATGGACTATAATTTGGTTTATTGTTGGTTTTACAAGCCAATAGTTATGCATAGGTTTTATGCATTTGGTACTACTTTTGTTGTGTTTATGTTTCTAATCAGTTGTAACTAATTATTACAATTACAACTGATTCTAGAAGTATATATAAACTCTTGACAAGCTCTCAGTGGTTAAATATCAAAATGCCAAAGATTCCTCAATATTATGGGAGTGATTCATCCCAGATTAGGTTCCAATGTAGGCATATTTTTCAAATATACTGTTAGTTTTATTTCTATTTTGCTTATTAATCCAAAGTTTTATGCACCTCTATTACTAATTTTTTATTTTAAAATTTTATTGCACTTTTTTTCTATATTTGCGCTCCTAACTTTTCTACCTCAAATTTAGTTTTACTGTGCGTTAATTCGGGCTTTTCTACCTCTGGTAATGATTAGTGTTTTTCAGTTTATGCATTATGTAAAGGTTAAAGTAAACCAATTTGTTCATTATTTTTGTGGTGCATCATAGTTCCTGTCAAATGAGTTCTTCTCATAATGACTAAAGATAGGTCATTTCTAATATACTTTCGGTCAAAAGAGTTCTTCTCATAATGACTAAAGGTTGGTCATTTCTATGGTTCAGATTATGGTGCAGATTGCAGTGCGAGGAAAGGATGATGGTGTTGTGCATCTTCATCTGGCAGTCATACAACCTCTATTGCAGTTGGAAAAAATGGAATTCCAATGAAGATGTACATACATGAATTCATGAAAACAAGTTGAATGGCTCCCAATTCTAGGTGAGGAATGACGTCTCCCCAATTGATTACTTTTTGATTAAAACCAGAAACTAACTTGATGCTTTTTTCTCTTCATGATTGTTGTGAATAAAGCACTTTATAGACTTTTTGAAGACTTTAATTCTATTGCCTTCTACCTTTTCACCCTTTTATGTGTTTAAGTTACAACTGTTCTATTTTGTTATTCTTGCTTCACATAAGCAATGTAAAACTCTAAATTATAGAGTACTCAAAATTTAGCTTATGTTTTGTTGTGCAAGAAATATTGGAAGTGGTAGCTGACATTGACTTGGCAATCAATCTGAAGCTCCAAGAAGATGTTCAGCATGATAAATGCCTTGATAGGAGAATTCAGAATCAGTGTGGGGATAATTGAATGAAGTCAATTAAGGGTATGTCTGTCAGATAACCTCTGCAGGGCCTATTGTTATTGAATGGCAGGACTTTTGTCACCTTATTTTAATGTATTTTGGTTGGTGTACTTTCAAATGACATGGATTAGAATTGGTTAATTATGTTTAAGAATAAAGACACAAGCTACCTTATGTTTGAAATTATATATTAGTCAGAAGTACTTATCAAATTTGTTTGTGGTCAAAGAAAATCCTGATCTAAAGCACATTTAACAATGTTAGTCATTCTCACATCTCATGATGCATGTGAGAGAACCTTTGTTTATTAATGGCATTCTTTTTAATTGCTAACTGAAATAATTATTATGTTCCTCTTGGAACTTATATAAATAAAGAAAAGTGTGTCAAATGATACATTGATACGTTGACTCATGGCAACAAATATAAATGTCCATAGAACCCTCTACCTATTCAGTAGCACTTAAGTTTTTCTTTTTCTTTCAAGTTATCAAATTTGAATGAATGAGTATGTAGTTTGATCAAGTTGTTGATGAACTTAATAATGGAGTGATGATTAATAATACAAGCAATCATGTTTATCATTCCTTTATTTTATATGTGTGTGTTTTATGTGTTTGTTTAATTAAATGATAAATAATTATTTAATGTGTGTTTTACCATTTGAATTCTGGAATAATTAAAAAATATGTGAAAGAGAAAAGGTTAAAGAAAATGTAATGTAAGTAAGCAACCAAAAGCCAAATTATCAGATAATGAAGAGATAGTTTAATGAAGAGATAGTTTAATGTTTGGTTTGATCAGATGATAAATAATTATTTCATTTAAAAAAAAAAGCAAGAGTTCCAATATTTTTAACCAAATTATTTTTAATTATTTTCCTTTATTGATAACAATGTGTAAACTAATTAAATATTAGGTGAAATAATGAAAAAGAAAAGATTAATTACGTTGTGTTGAACTTTGTTGAATTTTGAACGTGATAGTTTATAAAAAAATAAACTTTTTTAAGAAATGCAATATTCAAAAGTAAACGGAAGAAGTTGTTGTTATTAAAAAATACATGATTCTAAACAATACATGATTCTTGATTAGACAAAAATTCTGAATAGAACATGGTTAAGACAGTAAGTTTGAATTCAACTAGTATTGAGGTGACATAAATGCTAGCACTATTTGTATTAGTATATTATTTCAATTAATCATAGTAATAGTATTATTATTAATACCTGTAATTTTAGTAAATTTATTATTATTATTTTTATTATTATTGTTATTGGTATTGTTAATATTATTATCAATGGGAAAGTAGCAATTACCAAATTTATGTGGGGTGCCAAAAGTACAATGAAGTAAGAATCAGTGGCAAAGCAGAAGCATTTAGGATGGTGAACATTGATGTACAAATAATTGTCGAGGTAATTACTTTAATCAATTTTTCTAATCAAGTGATTAGTTTAATCAATTACTTAAACTTGAAACTGGTATTGATGTTCCTTTTGAAAACTATGTACGCAAAGCAAAAACACTCACCCTCAAGTGTTGTACTGAGTAACGATATTCTAATGTTGGATTTGGCTAGTGACACTGATTATTCTCTCATAATGACTTTGACGGTAGAAAAGAATGTTGTAGGAGGTCTGTTTTTCAAAATTTTATTGCATGAAAACAATGGTATTGAAAATTCCATCGCAGACTCATGTTTCTCTAAAATGTAAATAATTTTCTTTAATGTACTTTAAATAATTTTATATTTATATATATGTAATATATTTTATCTATAAATTTTATTATGTCTTTTACTTGCAGTATATATTTCAATTAATTTTGAATATTAATATTTCAAAAAAATTATTTACATACTAAATCACTTTATTTACAGAATTAAGTGATTTAAATACTATTATTTTTTATAACTATATAATTATACTTGTATATAACTTGTGGTCATGTCTTGATTGAAAAGGTTCAGATAAAAATTTAATTAAAAATATTTGACACAGAAATTAAAAATTATAATCTGAGACCTTTAGTTGAATAAAAAGTAATAATTTAATATAACCATTAAAATAATTAAAGTATTTGATTGTGACGATAAAATATATTAATAGTAACAATAATATTATACTTAATAAAAAAAGTGAGTGTGCATCATAGATATTTATTTGTTCCACGTTGAAATTTTATCAAATACTGTGTTTTTACCATTACTGGTCCTATAATATAAGATTAATTTATGTATAAAGTATTCCGGCTAACAATAATAATAAAGTAGATAAGCCAGAGAAACTCACATTTGCACAAATCTGCACAAATGCACACCAACCATTCTCACATCTAAAAAAAGTCTTTAGTTAGACTGTTTCAACTTAAAAATTGAAATTGGTATAACTATTCTATTTATAAGAAATAATATATAAAAAATAATTATAAATTTTAAAAACAATTATAATATAACTATTTGTTAGAAATATTTTAATATAATTTAAAAAATAAAATAATTAAAATAAAAATCCTACTGTTACTCATGTGTTTATAAACCTTTAATTTATGGATTAATAGTTTTTATGGCTAACGGATATATTTTTATTACTCTTTACTCCTTTGTCTCCTTTTGCTACCTATAAATACCACCTAGATGCATGGGTAAAGAAACAACAACAACAAACACTAGAGTTTTCTCTGAAATGTTCTTCTTTTCTACTCTATATTATCTGTACGACAGTGGTGTTCATAAGGTTCGGAGATCCTTCGCTGCTGCACTCGATCGATCTGACGGGTTATTGTATCTTGGGAGAGAAACGCATATGATAAGAAACACATATGATTGTGTATTGATATATTTGTTTAGCCATGTGCAGTAGGGGCATTTTCTCTCTAAGGATAGCGCTATGCGTGCCTCAACCCAGGCTATTTCTACTCCTTACCTTTTATCTATTATTTATTATTGTTATTATAATTGTTGATCTCTGATTAATATTAATTGTTTTATATATTGTCTTAGTATTATTATTGATTTAATAATTATTATTATATTATTTCATATTTATATTATTATTAGTATTATTTGAGTAATCATTTTCTAATTCTTAGAAAGAAAAATATTATCTTATTATTTAGATTTGTTTGATTACTCATCTGTATTCATTTCTACAATTAAAAACAATATAGAGTTGAAGACTGAAAGCACATTTTATGAACTAATGTGTTTATTATGGTTATAATTAAATCATCCTCAACTAAGCCTAAAAGTTGATGCGTATAATTGTTCTACTCCTATTGATAACAATAAATGAAATTATGTATAAATGAAATTTCTTGCTCATTGAATAATTTTTTTGTGATGTCTATAGCTCATGCTTATGTTGTTATATTAATTTATAATTTAATATTGTCTACTCTTACCATTGATAAAGATATTTTATATCATGTATATATTTTAAGTGTTTTGTATGAAAATAATTGTGAAATGTTTGCCATACTAAAAATATTATTGAGTTG
>Ga0214543_1009101_pt1 | contig 15724 bp, 10 predicted proteins | sample CNSS2metaG_FD_160094 | JGI IMG/M metagenome (GOLD analysis project Ga0214543, IMG submission 160094) | Root nodule microbial communities from cowpea collected in UCLA plant growth center, Los Angeles, California, USA - CNSS2 | ecosystem: Host-associated > Plants > Roots > Nodule | place: USA... | reverse complement strand
AAAAAAAAAAAAAAAAAAAATATAAATAAATATAAAAAAAAAAAAAATAAAATATATATATATATATATATATATATATATATATATATATATATATATATTTATAATTACTAAACATAATTAGTTTGAAATATTTATTTAACATATAATTTATTTGATAAAATATGTTTAAAGAATTAACATAATAAAATTTATATTAAGTGGGAGATTTAAACATTTATATAATTGAAAATTGATTTAAATATTTATAAATGTCAATTAAATGTGGATCTTCTTTTGTTGTGTTAGTCAAAAGGGTACTATCTCCTCAACCATAGATCATTTCACTGTGTTTTTCTATGCAAACTTAATTATAGTTTAACTAGATAATTTAATCTTATTCCATATTCTTCTCATTGCATGCAAGCACGTAAATTTAACTTTTGATCATTTGTGCATGTCGGAATTAGTTTTGTTTTTTTCTTAATCGTATATGATTTTTTGGTCTATGATAAACTTTCCATCTCTCATTTGTCTAATGATGTTCATTCAGTTATTACTAACTGCCAGCACCTCTCCTTTTAGGCTTTCTCGCCTTCCTGGTTTTGGAGTGTATATATATTTACGCTCTCTCCCTCTATCAGCATATACATACTTTTCATTCCCGCTTCTGTTTTTCCCTTTTACATCTTCTTGTAATCTCTTTCATTAATATAACAATACAAAGTTTCTTTTCTGTTTCTCTAATACAAACTCTGTTATGGTATCATTAGCCAGCAGATCCTTTTAAACCTTTTTTTTCTTGATCCTTTCTTGTTTTTCCTTCTTGCCTCTCCTCATGGCTGACGCATCCCAAGATCAATAAGCCCAATCACCACACAGTTACATGTATCTGCACCCCAATGAGAATCCCGCCACTGCCTTAGTTTCTCATGTTCTTGATGTTTCCAATTACCATTCTTGGAGTCGCAGTATGCTCACTGCACTCAACGCCAAAGACAAGATAGAGTTTATTCTTGGAACCGCTATTCAGCCTAACAAAACTGATTCTTCTTTTGCATCTTGGTACCGTTGTAATAGCATGGTTGTGTCATGGCTCGTCCATTCAATTTCTCCTTTCATTCGATAGAGTATTCTATGGATGGACCTCGCCTCTGCCATTTGGTCTGATCTGCACAATCGTTTTTCCCAAAGCGATCGTTCCTGAATCTCGGATCTCCAAATGCAAGTCAATACTCTTCATCAAGGGGATCTTTGTGTTTTTGATTATTTCACCAAACTCAGAATTTTGTGGGATGAATTAGAAAGTTTCCGACCTGACCCTATATGCACCTGCAAATCCAAGTGTTCTTGCCCTCTTTCTTCCATCTTGAATCAAAGAAAGCTTGAAGATCAATCGATGCAGTTCCTCTACGGTCTTAACGATCAATTCACCAACATCAAGTCTCACATGCTTCTTTTGGATCCAATGCCCGCTGTCACCAAATTTTTTTCTTCCGTTCTACAACAAGAACGCCAACTTGCTGCTGCTCATCCTTCTCTTAGCAATCATGACACCTTTGCACCATCTTCGGGCAACTCCAATTCTTCTTGCACTCACGTTCTTGCTGCTTCATCTACTCCAGCCTACACCTTTTGTCACAAATCTGGACACACAGAAGACGTTTATTATCGCAAGCATGGATTTCCTAGTCAAGACAAAAAAAATAGTAAACCTCAATCAATATGTAAACTATGCACCTTTTGCAACAAATCTGGTCACACTATTGAAGTTTGCTTCAAGAAGCATGGTTACCCTCCTGAATACATGTTTCCCAATGGTCGTCAGCCTCACATCAACAACGTCTCCACCCAAGACGATGCCCCAACTGCGATAGATCAATCTGATAAAGATCATATTCGTTTAACACCACAACAGTACCATATTTTAGCAGACCTATTCAAGAATGCTTCCAACACCAATATTGTTGTTCACGCTAACCAAATTGGTGCTGCTACCTCTACCCAATCTAATACTGGTAATATTCCTTCAAAACCTCACCCTCTCCATTCCAGTCACACTTGGATTGTTGATTCTGGCGCCACATATCACATTTGTGTTTCCCTGCACTATTTCTCTTCTTTCAAAGGAATCACACCTGTTATTATTAGTCTTCCAAATGGTAGTTCGGTCCATGCTCATTACAGTGGCACTGTTACTTTCTCTGAAAAATTTCAACTTTATAATGTCTTATATGTTCCTTCCTTTTGTTTTAATCTCATATCTGTTTCCAAACTACTTTCTTCTCTTCATCATACCCTCACATTTACCTCTTCTGGCTGTGATATACATGATCTAACAACCAACGAGAGGATTGGTTCAGTTAACCTTCACGACGGCCTATATCTTCTTCGCTCACAAGATTTTCTCCATAATTCCTCTTTCTGTTCTGCCACCATTCCCTCTTCTTGGCATTCTCGCTTAGGCCATCCATCCAATGACAGATTGACTTTATATTAGGACTGACAAAAACTATGTGTGTGATGCTTGCCACAAGGCTAAACATAAGAAACTCCCCTTTCCCCTTAGTTCTTCTCGTAGCTCTCATGCTTTTGAACTTATTCACATGGATATATGGGGTCCTTGCACTATTTCTATGAATGGTTTCAAATATTTTTTGACTATCGTGGATGATTACTCTCGTTATACATGGGTCATATTATTGCCTGATAAAACATCTGTCCGCAAGCATATCATTGACTTTGTCACTAAAATTGAAACACACTTCCACACTGTCATTAAAAATATCCGCATTGATAATGGCCCTGAATTCTTAATGCATGATTTCTACTCTACAAAAGGCATCACTCACCAAACCACATGCACCTATACACCTGAACAAAATGGCATTGTTGAACGCAAACACCAACACATCCTCAATACTACTCGTGCTCTCCTTTTTCATGCTCATCTACCTTCCCTTTTTTGGTGCTTTGCTGTTAAGCATGTTGTTTTTCTTATTAATTGCTTACCCACCCCTCTATTAAACAATGATTCCCCTTATGAACACTTGTATGGTTTCTTATGTGATCTTTCTCACTTACGCGTTTTTGGTTGCCTTTGCTTTGCTCACACCCCTGCTGTACATCGGACAAAGTTTGACTCACGAGCTGTCTCAGGCGTATTCCTCGGCTTTAAGCCTCACACCAAAGGGTACTTATTTCTTAACCTTCACAATCACAAAATTGATGTAACACGTCATGTTATCTTTTATGAATCACACTTTCCCTATCAACACATTTCTTCATCTTCTTCTCTTTCTTTACCTGTTCCCACCAATTACTCCAATGACTATCACCCTTTTGATACTATTGTTGTCACCAACATTCCCGCACCTATTTCTACAATATCTGACGCCACCGCTACTGCTGAACTTCCTGATCCTTCTGCCCAATCCACTACCGAGGTAATTGATGTGTCCCCCACTTATACTGATGATGCTACATCTCTCCACGATAATGTTGACTTTGATAATATATCTCCTACACCGCTTCGCCGCTCCACACGCCCCAGAAAGGTCCCATCTTACCTTCATGATTTTCAAACTAATACCCTCACCCGATATCCTATTTCTAACTATGTTAATTATGCCAAACTGTCCCCCTCTTTTCAACATGTTGTTTTCTCAATCAATTCTGTTCCCGAACCTCGCACTTATGCCCAAGCCTGTAAGGACCCTCGTTGGCTCAAAGCCATGGCTGATGAACTCGAAGCTTTGCAAACCAACAACACTTGGACCATTACCACCCTTCCCCCAGGCAAATCTGTTATTGGATGTCGTTGGGTCTATAAAGTTAAGCATAAATCTGATGGGTCAATTGAACGTTTCAAAGCCAGACTAGTGGCTAAGGGATTCAATCAACTTGAAGGACTCAACTTCACGGATACATTCGCTCCTGTCGCCAAACTCACTACACTTCGTTTTCTTCTTGCCTTCGCCACCTCTCAGAATTGACTTCTTAAACAGCTCGATGTGAACAATGCTTTTCTCCACGACGATCTCCATGAAGAAGTTTTTATGAAACTCCCCCTGGCTTTCCATCCTCTCAACCTAATCACGTCTGCAAACTTCAACGCTCTCTTTACGGCCTCAAACAAGCTGACCGACAATGGTATGCTAAACTCTTTCAGTTCTTAACTTCACATAACTATGTTTGTTCCTCTGCTGATCATTCTCTCTTTATTAATTATACTAATCCTTCCATTACCATTCTCCTTGTGTACGTCGATGATATTCTTCTCACGGGAAACAATGCTGCCGAGATTAATCCCATTGCGGACCTTCTACATGCTGCCTTTCGTATCAAAAACTTAGGCGACCTCACATATTTTCTTGGTTTTGAAGTTGCCCGCAATAGCACTGGACTTCATCTCAGCTAGCGCAAATACACCTTAGATCTTCTTCACGACACTGACATGCTGGATTCCTCCCCTGCCACTACTCCTATGGCTCAAACATCCCGTCTCCAACACACTGGCCAACTTCTTGATCCAGACGAGGCTTCATCGTACAGACGGCTCATAGGTCGTCTCATATACCTTACAAACACGCGACCTGACATTTCCCTCTCTGTCAATAATTTAAGCCAATTCGTTGCTGCTCCAACTCTTTTTCACAAGCAAGTCGCCTTTCGTGTCCTTCGATATCTCAAAAACTCCCCTGGAAATGGTCTATTTTTCTCGATCAACACACCCATTGAACTCAAGGCCTATAGTGACTCTGATTGGGCAACCTGCCCAGACACACACAAATCTATTACCGGATTCTCCATTTACCTTGGTCAATCGCTTATTTCTTGGAAATCAAAAAAAGGGCAAACCATATCACGAAGCTCCTCTGAAGTTGAATACCGTGCTTTAGCCTCCACAACTTGCGAAATTCAGTGGCTCATATATCTTCTTCAAGACCTTCATGCCTCGTTTTCCTTACCTGCTTTGTTATACTGTGATAACCAATCAGCCATTCAAATAGCCTCCAACCAGGCCTACCATGAACGCACAAAACATATAGAAATAGATTGTCACCTCATCCGTGAAAAAGTAGCCAGTGGTATAATCAAACTCATCCCCATTCCTTCCGCTCAACAAGCAGCAGACATTTTTACCAACTGTTACCCTTGCCCTCCTTCACCCAACACTTCTCCAAGCTGGGAATCCAGAATATCTATTCCCAGCTTGAGGGGGGTTGATAAACTCTCCATCTCTCCTTTGCCTGATGTTGTTCATTCAGTTATTATTAACTGCCAGCACCTCTCCTTTTAGGCTTTCTCGCCTTCTTGGTTTTGGAGTGTATATATATTTACGCTCTCTCCCTCTATCAGCATATACATACTTTTCATTCCCGCTTCTGTTTTTCCCTTTTACATCTTCTAGTAATCTCTTTCATTAATATAGCAATACAAAGTTTCTTTTCTATTTCTCTAGTACAAACTCTGTTAGTCTAACCAAATCTTAGTATCTGATTCCAATTACTTGTTTATTGTATTTAGATTCTAGAACTTTGGAGATGATATAAAATAGTTAATTAGAAAACAATTATGTTGGATGATGTTGCTTATGAGTTACAATATTTGTAAATAAGGTTGCAACAATTTTGACTTCCACAATGGTGACTTGTTGGGGTAAGTCCTCTAAAATAAATTATTTCTTTATTGGAATGGATGGGGTTAGTGTTGGTGAAAGAATTTGCATTAGGTGGATTTAGAAGTTGTTATAATTTATTGCATAAATCTACAAATTAGCATATAACTCAATGATAATATAAAAAAGGAAATTGAAACTAAGAAGTAATCATTTGTGATAAATGAATATATGCTAATATCTAAGTTGCATCATACATAACTAGACGATCATATGTGAACTTAAGTTGGTGTTAATACAATTTCAATGTTAGTGTGATGAGGAAGACTCAAAGTATAACCTTCTCTTTCATTCAAATTAATGAAAGTGCAATTGTATGCCTTTCTAAACATATTACTAGAAGAACATTAGAAATGGACACTGTATTTGGCCATTTTTAAAAAAATAGCAGTGAAATAAGAATTCAAATAATTCTTAGTATTTGTTATACAAAATTGTTCCATTTGAATTTGAATATTGACTTAGTTGACAAACATGTGATTTTCTTTGTATAAGGTAGAAGATGAGTTTGATGTAATGGTTTCAATTTAGCAAGTGGTTCAATCTGTATATGAATTAAATGGTAGAGTGACATTAAAACATAACATGTGGGTTGTTAAAGCAACTATGGAGACTATCTAAATTGTAATGGATGCAATGAATTTAAGTTTATATTAAACAAACCCAGTGGATTAAAACTTATAATAAACAAGGTAGTGTTAAGAAAAATATTGATGATGTGGTGACATTTTTAAAATTTGGTATCAATTGTTGAAGGGTGTATATAAAAGAAAAGCAAATTATGATTATAGTATAATTGTTTATGATAAAATAGGACTATTTATACCGTTATTGCTTTACTTGATGCGTTAAAAATTGGTTTGGAAGTTGTGATTATGAAAATATCACACTTTTAACATTAAAGAGTTTGTAAATTAATATAAGAATTCATGTCACCAATGGTAGTAGTTAAGTCAAATATGTCATGAGTATTTGTGAAACAAACTGTCAATTTTATCAGTTGTATTCTTTTCTGTAGTATGCTACTATATAAGCACCTCATTTTCTTGAATATACGTATATATCCCTTTCTCGTGTGCCCTCCCTATGTTCTTTTAGTTGACAATGGTATTAGGAGCACGATTCTGATAGAACCTGTGAAGAGTTGCATGGGTGAGTACTTGTCATCCGTAAAGTTTTCTTGAACAGTGTTCTAGAGAGAGAAGAGTGATTCTTTGAGGAGAAAATTGGTTTTCTTGCTCAATCAAGAAAATCCATAAAAGAATCTCAAGTAGAGTGGTATTGTCAAGTGAATCTACGAAAAAATGGCTAGAATGAGGAGTATTATACAGGGGGATTTGCCAGTATTTGACGACAAGATGTTTGATGAATGGAAGATCAAGATGTTTGTAGTCTTTGGATTTCAAGATGTTGCAAAAATCATCCAAGACAGTGTAGGTCAGCTAATAAGCAGCAAGGCATCTGAGGAAGAAAAGAAGCACTTCAAGCAACAACAGAAGTTAGACAACAATGCACGATTCTTATCATATCAATGTATAAGCTCCAACATCTTTAACAAGATTTAAAAGGAAACTACTACCAGAGAAGTGTGGGAGATCTTGATAAAGACTTACGGGGATGGAGAGAAACACAAAAAAGTAAAGTTGCAAGCACTAAGAAAGAGGTATGGGGAAAGGCAGCTCTGACGGCCTCTTATGTTCTTAATTGATCACCTATGAAGAGGCTTAGAAGGATTACACCAGAAGAAGCTTGGAGTGGGGTAAAACTCAATGTTGCACCTTTGAGAGTCTTCAGGTTTCTATGCTTTAAGAACATACCTGACTAGCAAAGGAGCAAGTTGGATGATAAGGGGAAATTGGTTTCCACTCAACAAGAGGTTACAAGATGTTGGATCCTGAAACAAGCTAAGTGCATATCAACAAAGATGAGGTGGTTGATGAAACCTCTGCCTATATCTCATAACAAGATCACAATAATAAGATTTCTTAGTCCACAATCGTGATAGAGGAAGAGAGTACCAATGTGGTCCTTGTTGACCAAGACGTTCATGTGAGGAGGTCATCAAGAACAATCTAGAAACCATCACATTTATGTGATTATGAGGTGATGCATGATGTTGATATAACAGTCAATGGTAACTTGGTACATTTTGCCTTAATTGTAGAGTTTGAACATGTGAGCTTTGATAAGGCTGCAACATATAACAGTTGGTGGAAAGCTATGAAGGAAGAGATAACATCAATTGAAAGGAATTAGACTTGGGAATTGGTTGATCTTCTATCTGGGAAGAAACCTATTGATTTGACATGGGTTTATAAGGTGAAAATGAATCCAAAAGGGGATATAATGAGATATAAAGTCAAACTGGTTGTGAAGGTTTTCTGCAGAAATGAGGGGTTGATTATGGGGAAGCTTTCTCACCAGTAGCAAGGATAGAGACGGTGTGAGTCGTGGTGTCACTAGTTGTGTTCTTCAAGCAACCTATGCACTAGTTGAATGTCAAAGTATCATTTCTGAATGATTTTCTGAGGAAGATGTATACTTGAGACAACCAGTAGGCTTTGTCGTGAAAGGATAGGAGGAGAAAGTCTATAAGCTGAAGAAAGCCTTATATGGTTTGAAACAAGCTCCTATAGCTTGGAACCAAAGGATATATCAGTTCCTTAGACTCATTAGGATCAAAAGGTGCAATTCAGAACATGGAATAAATAAGAAGTCTACTTGGTGATTCTGAAGCAAACAAGGTGATTGTGTGCTTATATGTCATGATCTGTTGGTGACTGGAGGCAACAACGAAGAAATCACTCAATTCAAGCTTCAAATGCTAAATGAGTTTTAAATGAGTGATCTAGGCGACTTCAACTATTTCCTTGGTATTGAGTTTACTAAGACAAAGCATGGTATTGTAATGCATCAAACCAAGTACACACTAGACCTACTGAAACGATTTTGAATGGAGTAGAGTAATCCTGTAATTACACCTGCAGAGGCCAAACTGAAATTGGAACCAACAACTGATGAGGAATCTATTAACGCAACAAATTACAGGGGGATGGTCGGTAGTTTGAGGTACTTGCGGAATTCTAGACTAGAATTGAGTTTTAATATTGTTTTAATAAGTAGATACATGCAAGATCCAAGGGAGTCACACATGTATGTTGTCAAAAGGACTCTAAGGTACCTATAAAGGACAATGAGTTGTGGGATTCTGTTTCCCAACGAAAAATCATATTCAAAATTAGAATTGGTTGAATATTCTGATTCATATTGGTCTGGTGATAAGAGTGGTAGGAAGAGCACTGCAGGATATATCTTCTTTCTTGGAGGAGCTCTAATCTCATGGAACTCAACTAAGGAGCCAATAGTGGTTTTGTTTTCATGTGAAATTGAGTATATTGTAGCTTTAGAAGCCTATTGTCAAGTAGTATGGCTAGAAACAATGCTAAAAGAATTGAAAGTGGAGCTTTAAAGCAAAGCTAGGTTGTTGGTGGATAACAAATCTGCAATTGATTTGGCAAAGCATCCTGCATCGCATGGGAGGAGTAAGCATATTGAGACAAGATTTCATTTCATATGTGATCAAGTATGTAGTGGAAAACTCAATATTAAACACTGCACATCTGAGTTGCAGTTGGCAGACTTGTTTACAAAAGCCTTTAGAACAAAAAGGTTTCGTTGGTTAAGAGATACAATTGGCATAGTTAATGTCAAAGATAATTTGACTTAAGGAGGAATGTTAGTAATTAAGTCAAATATGTCAAGAATATTTTTTGTGTAGCAAATTGTTAGTTTTATCAGTTGTATTCTTTTATGTAGTGTGCTGCTATATAAGCACCTCATTTTCTTGTTTTAAGTGGTTTTATTGAATATACGTCCAATATATCACTTTGTTGTGTGCCCTCCCTATGTTCTTTTAGTTAACAACCAAGAGGTTAATAATGTTAAAATGTTTTTTATTTATAAATTGAAATTTGTTATGAATATGGTATTATATAACTTAGGAAGTCTAATTGTAATTATGATGGGAAAAATATTGAAATAAGAAGTAATAATTTTTTAACACTTAAATAAATATTTTATTGATTAGATAATTCTTAATATGGAATTCAATTAATTTAAAGTAACAAAAATTCAAAAGATCAATTTTACTAAGTTATGTTTAAGGCTTGGTAGACGTTTGTGTATGCAAGAGCAACCTTTTGCAAGTAATATTGTGGATCTTTTTATAATTATCCCTTTATAAACATATTTCATGTGACTATTATGAACTTGAGTATGTTTTTATGTTTTCTAGCGATGCACCATTGGTCGACAACATAAATATTGTGATTATGTTTGGGCCTCACTGAAACAGTTTCGAAACTCTGAAGTAAAATTTTGATAATTTATGTTATTTTAATCTATATAAATAAGCTGATAAAACTTTTATATTTATACATTTGAATAATCATATTAATAATATGATTTATGCTATTTATTGTTTCTAATAAACTTTAGTCATGTTACACAAAGAAATGTTATATGTAATAAAATAAAATATTATTATATTTTGATTTGATAAATATTTGAATTAAGAATATTAAAAAAAATATCGGATATAGATAAAGTAAAAGAGTGCATGAAATTTAATGAGATGTTTATAATTATTTATTGTTGTTTTAGGAGTTTTTTTCTTGTATTGCCTAAGATAGTTCTCACGAAGGTGTTTTTCGCAACAATGTATATAAAAAAATTGTCTAATATATTAAAATAATCATGAATTCCATAATCACGATTTGAGTAAAAATAAAAGTATTATTTCCCGGTATCAACCAAACCACAATTTATTCATTTTAAAGGATCAAACCCTGATTTGCTTATTATGATTCAAATATACACTTTGTAATCAAAATCACGATTCAAGTAACAGTAAAAAGGAAACAAAAATATTACTTGAAACATCAACATGATTTGTTAGTTACGATTCGACCCAAAAATAGGAAGTTCGCAAGAAAGCTAAATCAAAAAAGTAAGAATCCTTTAACCGTATAAAACGAAAAATATGTCCAGAAGAAGGTAAACATCAGAGTAACGTGAATCAAATTATGTGAGAAATGTATTATCTTGCAGTTGATGTACTTGCACCTGCACATAAACAATAGAGTAACGTGAGAAATGTCTAAAAATGTTTAACTCAATCTATTTTGTACACTTAAATGTGTAGAGAACTACGTAGTTAATACCATCTTCTCTTTCTGAGTTGGCAGATTTCTCTACCCAAATGATATCACGCATCCCAGCAGATAGATCTCTGTAGAACTGCAAACATTAAAAGTTCATTCCGCTAAGTTAGTGAACAAGAAAAATAAATTTTGTTATTGTAAGAAAAATACAAAAGGATGGGACCAAAAATTTTAAAATAAAACATATCCTTGAAAATTGAAGTTTATAGAAATTACCTCATGAAAGTCAAGAGTATTTCCTCCATCCCTTCGAACCTCAACCTTGAAAAAGGAAGGGTTCACCTTAGAGATCTGAAAAACAGAACTTAGAAAAACCATTGAAAAAGTAATAAACTTAAATCTTGAAATCTTGAACTAAAAAACACGTACCTTAGTGACTATTGATAGATGACCTTTGTGTTCATCCTTTTCCCCTTCAATCTTCAACTGAAATGCGTAATAAGAAATATTATCAGAAATAGAAATTAGATAGCAAGTTATTAACGTTAGTGGTTGCAATTATTTAGAAATTGAAATGCACGAGTTAAAGAAAAATTTCTTACCTTGTACTTTCTCTTCTTAACATTAAAACCCATAGAAGCTATAGTACGTTCAATTCCTGAAATTATCTCATTTGCGGAGCATTTGGATACGAAACTTGTTTCCTTTTTACCAAGTACCTAGGTGTCAAAAAACTCAAGTTTTCTTAGAAAATGGACCAAGTAAAAATTCAGAATTATCAAATTAGAGACAAGTTTTGTGTATTCTTAGTTCTTAATTAGTAACACTAATAAACAGAACCTTATCATAATATAGTCAAACCTCAGAACAAAAGCTTGCATAAGAGTTCTTTTTCTTTTTCATGTGAATGACTCGAAAGAAAATCTGATGAATTATTACACGGGGATTGATTAAACTAAATATGTTAAGTATATAATGTTTCTTAATCTAATGACAAGGAATATCAACAGGAAAATTGGATATCTAACTAAATTTAAGGTTTTGTATACCTTGTTCAGAAGATTTCCTACATGATCGAAGCCCAGAGAGACACGCATTTTCTGAAATGCATTCTTGGGAACAGGTTCTACAGGTTCTGCAGGTTCTGCAGGCCCCTGTGAATTCTGTTCATAAAAATAATGTACATTAACATGAAGATAGACACATAAGCTCTGCTGAGTAATACTCAATCAATATTAAAGCTAATTAGAAGGTTTTAGAGTTACTACAGACACTACTGAAACTAACACTTACTTCATCAGAATTCGGGGATTGAGGCCCATTCTTGAACCATTCATCTTCCAATATTTCCTTAATTGCAATCCGCTGTTCCATGCCATAAGAAAGAGGTGATGTAATAACATTTTAATTTCATGAGATAATGGCTCAATCAAATTAACCATGGGTGGAACATGTCAAGTACTTACTGTAGCTGGATTGGGATCAAGGATTCTCTCAATTAGGCTCTTTACACTTGGAGAAAAAAATGAAGGACATGTGATATCAGCCTTAAACATCTGTAAATTTAAAAACAGGCAGAGTTCAATTATTTGAGAAATGATTACATAAATCACCATGTTCATGAATAAAACATAAATGTGGTGTGCTAACAAACAATACAAGAATAGCATCACAAACATTAAGTGAGAGTCACCTCTAGACATAAAGTGGCAATGTCTTTACATTTGAAGGGTAAATATCCAGCCAATAGAACAAAAAGAATAACACCACATGACCAGATGTCAGACTTTGCATCCTCATAGCCGATGTTCATTTTCACCTATATATATACGTATGATAAGAGAGATTATGTATATATAGTGATATTATTACAAAAATATGAGAGTGAGAGAAAGAGATTGAATTTGAAGTTTCAGATACAAAATACACCTCTGGGGCGGTATATTGTGGCTCACCACGTGCTGTGTGAAGCAACCCATCTGGCTAAAAATAACAATAGGGTAAAATCAATTAGCATGTCAACATAAATGTTTTGAAAATTTATTCACCAATAACTGACTCACTCCAACTTGTTGCGACAGCATATTCATGCCAAAGTCCAATATTTTAAGCACTCCATCAGCATCCACCAACAGATTCTCTGGCTGTAATACACAGAATTGATAAAAGATATGTAGAAAATTAATATCAATCAGTTAACTAGCTTTCTCTCTTTCTCTCTTAGAAAAAAAATGAAAGAAACAACATATTATTGTCATAACACCTCACTCACCTTTAAGTTTTTATGGGAAACACCTTTACTGTGACAGTAATCCACAGCATGTATAAGCTGCTGAAAATATGTTCTTGCTTCGGGCTCTGTCATTCTCCCGGAGTTTGTCTGGTTCAGGAAAACAGCACCAAAAAAAGTTACAATCTTTACAGAGGATTCTGATCCCAAATGAGAAGGCGAAAAGAAAAAAAGAGTCTTACAACTTTATCAAACAGTTCCCCACCAGTTACATGTTCCGTTACAATAAAGAAATGTGTTTTGGTATATATCTCCTACACCAAGATAAACGCATGCATGTATATAAGTCACTTGCAATGGGAAATTCGAAGATGAAGAAATAATTAAGTTATGCAACACACGGTTGTTCCATCTAACCTCAATGACATGCACCACATTAGGGTGTCTAACCATTTTCATTATTAACAAGTTTCGCTCCAACTGCAAAACGTTGAGCAGCATGAAATATGAGGTAAGAATGCATGGTATAGAAGAGTGGAACAAGGTAAAGATGAATGAATATGAAAGGAAAAGAACCTTGCGCAGCTCGTTCTTGGGTTGGTTGGCGAGAATCGTGTACTTGCCGAAAACTTTTATGGCCACATTGTCTCCGGTGTCAAGGCAACGTGCAAGCTTCACGGTGGAGAAGTTTCCTTTGCCCAGAGTCTGACCCAGTTCATAATTTCCGATACGGGAATTGGTGTTGCTGCTGGTGCTGGTGCTACCCTCTGAGTGCTCCATATTCTTCTACTTTCTTTTGCTGCTATATATATCAAGACCGTGGCTCTTGTTCTTGCAACCTTCGTTTTTTCTTCCTTTATCGAACCTTGGAAGGAAGAAACAGGCTCAGGCAAATTTGCAGATCAAGAATTATAATAATATTTGGCTCGGGAATCTTCTTGGTGGAAGAAGCAGCATGCGGCGGAAAAGTTCTTGGTTGGAAGAAAGTGGCTTTGGGAAGACTTTGAAGAGGGGAGAAAACCCAGTTTGAAGGCTACCGGAGGTTTGCACACTCTATATATAGTACTGGTTGAAGGAAGTGGTGTTTTACTTTCGTTATCATTATTTTTCTAAACATTGATAGATTTTGTACTTCACAGTCTGCAGACATTTTTTGTGGGTTGGAATCCCTTGATGACTTTCCCACCCAAGTTGCCACTGATATAGGTGAGTTACCTTTGCTTTCAAGAATGACCTTGGGTTTCTTCTGTTGTCATTGGAAAAATAACAAATTGGTTATTTTATTGAATAATATTGATCATGGTTATATTGGTATCAGGAAATTGTGGGCTTGAATCCTGACTGTCCAGTTGAGAATGTCTTTGATTATGAATCTATGAATTCTGGCATAGATCCAGCTTGACTGATATTTTGCATGCTGATGTTACAAGGGAAAAACAAGTAAATATTAGTTCACTTCTTTCTTCTTCCATTTATCTGATTTGTGAATGTGATTGTATTTATTTAATATTTCTTGTCATTTAGCATTCTCTCATATCAGGATGCTAATAAGAGAAAGAGGGATGGTTCAACATCACATCCTCCAAAGAAGAACAGAAGATCTTGTATTGGCGGTGAGGAGGATAAAGGTGGTAGAACCTTGAGGCAACTGGGAAAACAAGCTGCTCACAAACCTGCAAACAGCTCGTTGAATGAGGATGTTGAAGATAATAATGACCTTGACCTACTGTTCCATTTGTTTTCCTGTATATGTAGAAAAAAGAGGCAATGACTTCTAATATGTCTTCCACCAACAAGAGGTACTCAGCTCTATAGTAATAATTTACATTTACATATTATTTATTTTTCTGGTCAGAAGTTATTATTTTTTTTCTACCATAAAACAAAGGCACACTGTAGAGATAGAAAACCAAAACGGCTAATACCATGTTCATTAAATTGTGTTACAATCCATTCACTAACAGCTTTTATTTATTCCACAGAGATTGAATTTGATGAAGTTTGAAGGGAAAGTGAATACAAAAAAGGATCCCTAATATTTCTGTGTACTTCTCACAATATTTCTTGCATTATTATTTCTCTTAAGCAATTAATTGCATGGTAACTTCGTTTTTTCATAGGGTTGGGAGAAGGGGATGGCAGAAAGGGGCTTATTTAACGGAGAAATATTCTTAATTTCTAATCTTTTCCTTTAGTTGTGGGGATGTGGAATCAATCTACATTTCTACGCAGAGTATATTACTGTTGCAGAGGTTGCAAGAACTGGGGACGATGCAGCTGTTAAAGCAAATGAAGATTCTATTGCAGTTAGGGATGACAACGGGTCGGGTCGGGCACGGATAGTGTCTATCCGCTACCCGACCCGCAAGAAAAAATCGTACCCGTTACTTGCCCCGTTACCCATTGGATACCCGCATAAAAAATACTTGCGGATATTTTTCAACCCGCGGATACCCGTTGGATATCCGCGGATATTTAAAAAAAATTATTAATTTTTAAATGAGGTCCAAATTAAATTGCAGAAAAAAAAAATTAAGCATACATCTAAATAGAAGTTAATGAACAACTAAATAAAAGTTAAAATATAGATTCAAATTAATAGTACCTAAAACATACATCCCAAATATAAGAAATTTAAAAAATAATTCTTCTAAAAATAACAGTCTAAGATCT
>Ga0214543_1009097_pt1 | contig 15731 bp, 17 predicted proteins | sample CNSS2metaG_FD_160094 | JGI IMG/M metagenome (GOLD analysis project Ga0214543, IMG submission 160094) | Root nodule microbial communities from cowpea collected in UCLA plant growth center, Los Angeles, California, USA - CNSS2 | ecosystem: Host-associated > Plants > Roots > Nodule | place: USA... | reverse complement strand
GTGGGGAAGATTCTAAAGAAGAGAAGGAAATGAAAAAAAAAAAAAGTGTGGAGAATATTTGATAAATTGATTAAAATTAGAAAATAGTTGAAAATTGTAATAGTAGAAGAGAAGGGTGTTATTTGTTATTAAAATGTAGGGGATATAATGGCTGGTTAGTGGGACCATCCGATCCTGTATGGTTTGTCTGTATTCCTTTTCTTTTTCATAGATAACGTGCAGACAGATTTCCTATGCACCATTACACCCATGCCCTTGGCTGGCTTTCACTATAAACCAAACCCATTCCATCTTTTCTTTTCTTCCTTTTCCTTTTTCATTCTCTCTCCAAACTTTCCTTCCCCTACATGCACATACATCCTATTCACCTGCCTCTCCATCTAACTAATAAAACCCATCCATCCATTAATATCATCTCCCTCCATACCTTCGTTTAGTGTCCATCCATCCATCCATCAATCATCACACACCCAACCTAATCCATTCTCATTTTTCACACACTCTCTCTACTCTCTCTCTCTCTTCCAAAAACTCTTCCTACAATACACTTTCATATTGTAAAATAAAATAAATAAAATATTAAAAATAGAAAGAGTTGGGATTGGAATTGTCTTACCGGAAATGGGTGACGGAACAACTGTGAGCAACCTCCCGGAGGAGATCCTGTTGAACGTCTTCTCTGCCGTCTCCGACACGCGCACGCGAAACTCGTTGTCCCTGGTGTGTCGAAGCTTCTTCCGCTTGGAGCGCAAGACGCGCATCTCGCTCACCCTGCGGGGGAACGCGCGTGACCTGCACCTCATCCCGACCTCCTTCACGCACGTCACACACCTCGACCTCTCCTTCCTTTCACCGTGGGGCCACGCGCTCTTCTGCTCCTCCGCCACCACCACCTTCGACCCGCGCCTCCTCGCTCTCCGCCTCCGCGACGCCTTCCCGCGCGTCACCTCGCTCGCCGTGTACGCGCGCGACCCCGCTACGCTCCAACTCCTCCTCCTCTCCCCCTGGCCGGAGCTCTCCAGCGTCAAGCTCGTGCGCTGGCACCAGCGCCCGCCGACATCGCCCGCGGGATCCGACTTCGCCGTGCTGTTCTCACAGTGCCGATCGCTAGCCTCGCTCGACCTCTCCTCGTTTTACCACTGGCCGGAGGACCTCCCGCCCGTGCTGGCGGCCAACCCTGACACTGCAGCCTCGCTCCGCCGCTTGAATCTCTTGACAACTTCCTTCACGGAGGGTTTCAAGTCTCATGAAATCGAATCCATCACCGCATCGTGTCCTAATCTGGAGCACTTTCTCGTGGCCTGCACCTTCGATCCGAGATATATAGGGTTCGTTGGGGACGACACGCTGGTTGCTATTCCGTCCAATTGCCCGAAGCTCAAGCTGCTTCACTTGGCCGATACGTCATCGTTTTCAAATCGCAGAGAGGACGAGGGTTTCGGGGGAGAAGACGGTAGGGTTAGCCGTGCTACTCTAGTGACTTTGTTCTCCGGACTTCCTCTTTTGGAAGAGTTGGTGTTGGATGTTTGTAAAAATGTGAGGGACAGTAGTGTGGCGCTGGAAGTGTTGGGTTCGAAGTGCCCTAATTTGAGGGTTCTGAAATTAGGCCAGTTTCAAGGGATTTGCTTGGCCCTTGGGTCTAAGCTCGACGGAGTTGCCCTCTGCCATGGGCTTCAGTCTTTGTCCGTTGGTAACTGCGCGGATCTTGATGACATGGGGTTGATTGAAATTGCCAGAGGGTGTTCCAGGCTGGTTAGGTTCGAACTTCAGGGTTGCAAGCTTGTGACTGAGCAGGGGCTCAGGACCATGGCTTGTTTGCTTCGCAGGACTATGATTGACGTCAAGGTTTCTGGCTGTGCAAACCTCGACACCGCCGCGACTCTCAGAGCTTTGGAGCCGATTCGGGACCGGATTGAACGGCTACATGTGGATTGTGTGTGGAATGGGTTGAAGGAAAGTGATGGCCTGGGACATGGGTTTCTTAATTTTGATCTGAATGGTTTGGATGAAGTGGATGGTGGTGGTGAGTTAATGGATTACTTTGGGGGTGGAGAATGTGAGAATACAAGCAAAAGGAAGAGGCAGAGATGCAAGTACGAAATGGGGGTTCATGATTCCTTTTTGGAAAGCAATGACAATGGTTTGTATGGCAAGTGCTGGGACAGACTGCGGTATCTTTCTCTTTGGATAAAAGTTGGTGATCTGTTGACTCCATTGCCGGTGGCAGGGTTAGAGGATTGTCCCAATTTGGAAGAGATTCTTATAAAGGTTGAAGGAGATAGCAGGGGGCAACCGAAACCAGCAGAGCGGGAGTTTGGTCTCAGCATTCTGGCTTGTTATCCTCAGCTGTTGAAGATGCAGCTGGACTGTGGTGATACCAAAGGTTATGCCCTCACAGCACCATCAGGGCAAATGGATTTGAGCCTGTGGGAGAGGTTCTTTCTGAATGGGATTGGGAGTTTGAGTCTGAATGAGCTTCATTACTGGCCACCACAAGATGAGGATGTGAACCAGAGAAGTGTGTCACTTCCAGCTGCTGGTTTGCTACAAGAATGTTATACTTTGAGGAAGCTCTTCATTCACGGGACAGCTCATGAGCATTTCATGAATTTTTTCCTCAAGACACCAAACCTAAGGGATGTACAGCTAAGGGAGGATTATTACCCAGCCCCTGAGAATGACATGAGCACGGAAATGAGAGTGGCCTCCTGCAGCCGCTTTGAAGATGCACTCAATAGGCGTCGAATCTGTGATTGACTTGTAATGTTACAGTGCCTCACAATGGAAACTGCTTGCATGTAGAAAGTTTAAGTTTCGGAGTTTCTCTCCATTATTAACATCGTGCCCATCTTTTTGTTTAGTTACTATTTTTCTATTTCCTTCCCACTTTTTATACTGTAACAACCAGACTCATGTCCTATGTTTTAGTCAAAGAATAAATTATTCTACAACAGATTATAAATATATTATTTCTATTATCGCATAGAGGATAAGTGATGGATAATGGATTAACTTTTATTGCCACACAGGACACTTTAGTTAGGAACGCACCGATGCATGTTTCATTATGTTTTTAGATAAAGAACAAAAATTCATACACGTTTACATCAGCCGAAAACACAAAAGTAACAACTCTACCCGACGTTCACTATGTACAAAAGATAAACACTGCATCAAAACAGAGAGTACTGGATGTCCACCAAGCGAGAGAGGATCTCCTCGCAACTTGGCCGTTCATGTGGTTCCGCCCAACACTCTGCATACAAAAATCGAGTAACTAAATAAACTAAATGGAATCTGAATAAAATAATAGCATCGACAAAAAAAGGCCTCGAATAATTCGACAGTTGCAGACCTGAAATCAGCCTGCCTAGCGGGCCTTCGGGAATATCCAATCGAGAACCCTCGTTAGCAACGGTATAAACCACCTAATCAGCAAGCTAAAGTGTTAACATAATCATTACATTTTGAAGAACCAAAATTTTCAATTAAAAAACATAAAGGAAATGCAAACTCTTCATGAAAGATTAACAAATCATCAATCAAACATACCCTCTCCGGAGGCACGCCTTCCCATGGCCTATTCAAGGTGCAGAGCTCCCACATTATGACCCCCAAGCTAAATATATCACATTTTTCGGTGAATGGTTCATTTCGAATAAGTTCAGGAGCCATCCATTCCGGGGTTCCAGCTGACAAGGAATCTCTCATGGGAGACTCTGTTATTATTCTTGAAAGTCCAAAATCACATATTTTCACGGTCCAATGCTTGTCCACAAGACAATTTGCACTTTTCACATCACGGTGAATAATCTTCATACGATGTATGTGGATTAGGCCCCTAGTCAACACCAAGGTACTCTCATGTCAATGTTTTAACAGATAAAATGACAATCTAAATGCAAATACGTTTTTCTTACTGAAATGCAAATGCCATTAAGCAGTGTTCAACTTCTGAAAGTTGTGCATAACCAGTATGTTCTAAAAATGCACCACATAACTTACCGGCATATGTCCCGCAACATCTTTAGTCTTCTGCGCCAACTAAGCTTCTTCTTTTGACCACTCACATGAATCAAGTAAAACAAAGAGCCCATCTCCATGTATTCAGTCACCATTGACAACCGTGGGGGCTTTGTGCATGCACCAAGAAATAAGATAACTGCATAAAAATCAGTCCCTTGATAAATAACAGATGCTCCCACAAAAATCATGCACCAAGAGATACTTTTTTATTTTCAATGATATCTGCACAATGTCATTCTTAGCATTTCAAGCAAGGAGGAATTTAGAAATAATTCCAGGCTTTCAGTTGTCAAAATATCCACAAAACAAAATATGCAAGATCAATTACTGAAGAGAACCATATAAAGAACTAGTTAGGATGTCGGGGAGTACCGTTAGGATGTCGGAGCCGGCTGGAGGAATAAAAGGACAGAAAAAACAGACTGAGTCAGTAAATGTTTGATGAAACAAAGTTCCTGGCAAATAGCAAATGAATGTATAATACCTGAGAATGGATATCTCATTGCAGAAATCTTCCATGTTTTCAGCAGTTAAATCTTGCTCTAGGAAAACTTTGATTGCGACATCTGTGCCATTCCATATGCCACGGAAAACTTCTCCGAAGAACCCTGGAAAATAAATGGACAATCACGTGTCATAAGTTTATATGAAGCTAGTTTTTCTCTCGACAGTTCAAAATCGTGAATTTAAATAGATAGTTTCTGAATCATCAATGGTATCATACTTGTAGCAACAAATTAAAAAACAAAAACTAACTAATAAACTGAGCAAACACAATTTCAATAATAATAGCATGGTATCTAATTTTATTTTTTCCCTAAGACTTCAATTCTGATATCTTCAAAAATTTCAGAAGTTTGTTTTTCCCTTGTCAAGTTCGATTGATTTTGGGTTCCTGATTACTAATTCTAGGCTAGATTTCTTTACTAATCAATAATCAATTGATTACTCAATTTCTTTCTACCTTCACTTGGCAATATTTCTTTAGCTGAACATACATATAGTTCTTCAAAAAAAATATTATTTTTCCTCGTTCTTCCTTTAAAAGAGAACTCACTCACCAACCCAAAACCTCGAAATTGTTGAAACCCAAATAGAGGGTATTAAAGGCATCATCTTAAATTTAAAATCAGACAATGAAAAAGCTAGGAAAACTCTGGTTGGCTCAACAGATCCGACCAGATCTGTCTAGGTCTGTCATAATCAAGAACAAACATGCAGAAATCCCATCAAGTGATTCATCCAGAAACTAATTGCAGTCATTTCAGACATTCATCCATGCTTAAATCACAAGTGATACTGAATAGCACAGAAAAAAAATTAAAACTCATGATTTTGACAGCTTCAAGAGGAAAGCTGAACGTACCAATCCCAACACGAGTTCCAACAGTCAATTCTGTGAAATCGATGTTCCATTCTTCATATGGCAACAGAGTTCTATCATTGAACATTGGCGATTGAAGGACTTTATTCCAAGTAGACTCCAGTTCGTCATTCATTGGATATTCTGACACTCCGCTTCTCTCAGAAGCTTGTCCTCTATAATCGTGCGGGGATGAGGGTAATGACATTGCCTTTTGAGACGTTACAGGGTCATGGTGTAGCGAATACAAGGGGGACCTCTCTTGATGACCATCAATATTGAAATTTGACTTCTGTTACATCACATAACAGGAATCGGATGAGGTAAGCCACATGTCTTATAACAGAAGTTAATCCTTGTAAATATAATTTACTTGTTCTGTAATCACCAATAATAAACACATTATAGAACTTTTAATCTATTCCAAATTATTATAAATTAAATTATACTATAGCCATCACCAAATTATACTTTTCATCTATTCCAAATTATACTATAGCCATCACCAAATTATACTTTTAAACCATAAGTATGATGCATATGACATACTGAAAGAAGCCACAGGCAGAGTATGAAGGCTTAAATAATAGCATACTGTATAGTTACAAAAATAATGCAGACACACTTGTTTCAGAAGATCCATACTGCCGGCTCTATCATTTGGTGAATGAGACAATGAACTATCACCGGTCTCTTTCTCTCTCAGAAGACGTTTTTGCTTTAATGATTCATTCATTGCCCGTACAGCCCTGCAGACATTAGATCACGAGTTATCGCATTAATGAAACAACTTACAAATCAACAACACATATGCTACATTCAAATTTCATTCGAAATAACATGATTATGCACTACGAAAATTGTAAATCATTATCATAAGTTCACTTGATCAAAGTACAAGTACAATAATTTGCATTCTTTGCAGTATTTATTTATCACAAAGCTGGAAACATTTATAACAGTCAAGCCTCTAGCAATCTACAAATTAATAATCTATCAGATCAGTAAGTTGAGTAATTAGCAAAAATTCAGTACAGGTAAGGGTACATCGTACCAGGGCATGTACAGATTACCTTAAGATTCTACAGAAAGAAAAAAAAAAACACAAAAAAACTAAAACAGAATAAACAACGCACTTATCTACACCAAGGACATTATTCTAAGGATATACAGAGCCATAACCATAAGAGAGAAACAATCAACCTTGCAATATCATCACCAATCTCTGGCGTCATGCTGATACTTCTTCTTCGTATTCGACGAGCTTCTGATGAGGAAGCACCATCTGACTTATAGCTGGATCTGAAAAATGAACATATTCATCTGTTCAAAATAAAATTGATGAAGAAAACACTTCCTTAAAGCTACTGTAGAAACAAGTTATAGATAGTAATATGATGGAATCCTTGTGTGTTACAAGCGCATCACATGAACATATATTATACATACACATAGAATGTGCATATTACATAGAGATGGGCCTCGGCGCATATAGTAAACTACAACTAAGCCATGGGCACATGAAAGACAGAAATTAATGGCAAGGGAGAAAAGAAATGTTCCCAAAAGAAATGTGACATGTAAAATGAGTCCCAATCTCGAAGCCGGAATGGGAGGAAAGGACACCATGGTGAGCCAAACATGCTAAGATCAACGATAATGGTGGCCAGACAAGCTTACACATGCAGCTGCCATAAATGGACAGAAAGAGAGGTATGCATGTTTCTAAGCTCACGTGAGGGCACATGGCTTCTCTGATAGCCATATGTCCGCTAGGGCAACGCGACTCTAATGGCTGGGTTGCCAATTTGATAGGTGGCAGTAGACGACAGTGGCATATATGGCATGAAGAAACTGGAAAAAGAACCAAGATAATGGAGAAAATGCTGGAAATAAAAAAGAAACACAATTTTTGGATAATGAAATTGGCACTGATGGACAATGGGTCCACCTGGGCGCAAGGATTCAACTAGGCTATAGATACCATGTAGCAATCAGTCATAGATACTCATATGATGGAATCCTTGTTTGTAACAACCACAACACAAGAACATATTATATATTGAATATACATATATTACATAGAGATGGGCCTAGGCCCATATAGTAAAATACATCCAATAGTTACATAATGACATACAATAACCATAATGAGAATATGCCCTTTCCATCAATGTTAAAAAGTAATGGCCATGTGTAAAATACGAGCGTAAAATAAAGTAGCCAGTACCCAATCATAGTAAGAGCAAATATTAAAGGACCATAGAGGCATAAACCTTGGTGTAGACTGGTCATCAGCAAAATCTCTAAAAGCAGTTCTGTCACCACTAAGCTTAGACAGTCCATGTGCACGCAATGATGGATGTTCTGGACTGCAAACCCAGAAATATTTGAAAGAAAATAAACAGCATAAAATTTTAATAATCTAAGGTATTTTACCATTTTGAATTCAGATATCATTTAGATACTGGTGCTGCTAATTGAAAATTTGATAACACAAACCAAATAGAAAGATAAAAACTGGCTCTCCTTATCATAAACAGATAAGTCAACTTTCAAAAGTAGAAAGCATGCTGAAAATAATACAATAGCATATATATAGATAATAGATATGTATGTTCGTCTAATTGGAAGATTTGATATCTGATATTTTACACTGAATAACTTAGAATCGAGTGAAGTTTTCTCCAATCCAACCATCAGATTATCAGAGATTATGTTGAAGTTTAGATAAATTCATCATTAATAAATAAATATAAGTAGTATAAATTTGAAGACAATGTGATCTTAAATTTATGAGTAAGTTACAATCACTTCTTCGGTCCTTTTCTTGGATTTCTCTCAGATATCCCTCTATATTAAAAACCTCTAGAAAACTCCTTAGTTGTTTTGACAACATTACACTAAAACACCTTATAAATTACACCAACACTCCTCAATTGTATGGAAAATATTATGTGCACAAGGTTCGATGTTCCAAAACATAAAACAATAGGGATATTATGTACAATCCAAGAAAAATCTTGGGAAGTGCCAGCGTAATTTACCTAAAATTTGTATTTGGAATCAGTCAAATCCAAATAATTAATTTAAGATCCACTAGCCAGCAGATTACAGAAGGCCCTCTAATATTCACAAAAGCTTCAGATAATAAGAGGCACAAAGCAAGTAAAATAATCCATCCTAAAATTGGATATTCTCCGCCTAAGAAACTAAAAAAAAATTGAATCAGCATTTTGCTTTGTCATCTAAAGTCAGGATGATAAGCATCATAATCCTAAAATACATGCACTACTTTCTAAAGCCTGAATAGTAGTCTACAATCTATCAAGACTATGATGACCAACCACCTTATGAAGCCAAGAACATTTCTAAAGAGAAATAGAAGTCTTTCCCGCTAAATTGGCAATAGTAATGATTTGACCCTTTATCAGAAATAACCATTAGCAATTTATCATCTTTTTCTCCTTTTATCATTCTCTCTGTCAAGGACCAGGCCGACTATTCTTCAATTAAGGAATCATTGTGCAAACATAAGTAGTTCGAAGTAACGTAAAGATAATGAATTTCAGTGAGCAATAATAAAATTAACTAAAACTGAACATAAATCATTATTTTAAAATGTGAAGCAAATACAGAGACGATTAAATGAATGGAAAGTACAGGCATGTATCAACTATCAAAGTGGTAGCAGGTCCTAGTTTTCTGAAATACAAAGGTAGTACAAAAAGCAAGAAAAGTTACAAGCCTAGGCAACTATAGAGTGCCCAGTTTCTCCCTCAAGTCCCAACTAATTCTGGACTACCCACTTTTCTCACTCCAACCCCTTAATACCTCCTAACAGATGCAACATACTCTTGTGCCTTCCGACATTCCAGCTTACAGATACCCTCTCTTCCCTTATTTTCATTCTCTCTCTTGACTTTCATGTCCTACAGCACACCTTTTCTTTCTTCTTTCATAGACTAGTAATTGTAGGGGTTCTAATCAGAGATAAATCCCACATTGGGAAAGAGTAATCATCAACGACAACATCTAATCTAAATTATCAGACTGGGTACAGGATAATTTCGTTGTAAATTTCTTCATGCTGCAACAGTAAATTTTTTCTTGACAAGAACTGTAATTCTTTCATAAACACTCTAGGCTTTCCACCCTCTTGTTAATGTTGTATTAAGTTTGATATAGCTTTTGTTATTGGTGTTTTCATCAACCGTTCTTTTACAGCTTTGTTTCTTTTCATTCTCTACATAAAGAGAATCCTTGTTTCCTTTGTACCTTTCATCAACACAAAGATTACCTTTTCTGTTTCTCTTCTCTTCTCTTCTCTCTCTCTCTCTCTCTCTCTCTCTCTCTCTTTCTTAACTCTAATACCTCTATAATCACTGAAAGAGACTCAATTCAGATTCAAGAAACTATACCCAGAAAGCTGATCATCTCTGCTATTTAACACTTTATACAAATAAAAAACATTTGTAAGTACCATTAACAATAAAATACCAAAGCAAGATCGTAATCAATAGTTTGTTCTAAACACAACATGCACGCTTATCATCAATCCAAAACCACAAGGAAATTATGAATGACCTTGAACTAGCAGTCCTCTGATCAGCAATGACCTTTCTCCGACTCCGCCGACCAAACGCAGTTCCAATGTTGGGTTCACTGTGTGAAAAACTGGGAGAATTGACAAAAAACATCAACAGGAAACAGTTGGTATTTTAAAGCTCAAGAAATTGGAGAGAAAAAGGATCAAAATAAAAAAGGTATTTTAAAGTTAGACAGGAAAAAAGAGGAGAAAAGCTTTTAATTGAAAGAAAACAATGTGAAAAGGCCCATCTATGTCATTTCAAGATAAGCAAAGGAAATATTACCTCAAATTTCTTTCTAGACTGGTATATGATCGTAACATCCTGTTTCGCAAGGGAAGGCCAGATACATTTGAAGATACTTCAAATCTTCTGTGGAATTGAAGATTTTCCTCCTTTTCAACACTGCTAGAGGGCACCAAGAGAAATAGTGGTCAACTGATAAATCTCGTAACTACCAAAACATATGGCCTAAAGGTAATAGGGCAATGCATAATCAGAATTATCGATCACAAATATAAATGCGAGTTGAAGTCCAATTTTGGTCCACAACACCCGCCCACCCCTCCCCAATAAACCACCCTATCAGTTTGATGCTAATATGGCACCATTTTTACTGATGTATGCAACGCCATTTTGCAAATTTGATGATGAGGCACTGTTCTATTGACTTTGCTACCTGGATACACAGAAACATACCACAAAAAACAACGTGCCAAAACATTATCAAACAAGGATTGAATTGCATGATTTAGAAAACAGTGAGGGCATGATAGATATCTGTTGCAATTATAATTATATGAAATCAAATTTAAAAGAGAAACTAAAGATAGTATAAACGTAATTAAGGTAGAGCAATAAAAAACCATTTTCCAATACGCTTAGGATCTAACCTATCTGAAACTCCATATAAAGGACTATTTGGTTCTAATGGTGAATCACAGGAATCATTTTCTGCAGAATCACTCTCTCCAGCTGCAGAAATGTGTGTCATAAGAATTGATTTTGTTGATCGTGGTAATAGTTGGCCAGGAAAACGCATAAGATCAACCAGCAATTCCACAGAATTTAACACAACAATAACTGACATATGCTTGTACGAGTCAACACAATCAGCAGCCCCATCATTGGGAAAACCCTGACAAAGAGAATGGCAAAACAAGACAACATTCAAAATTAGATATAATAACCAACATTCTATAGTTCTCATTGATTCTTTTGCTAAATAGATTTCGTTAGAATATTTGGATTGAAACTGGTAAAGTAGTTAAGTGCATGGCAGAGAATCTGAAACAACCATAGAAATCAGATCTCACCATCATAAGCCTACTTTCCAGACCTACAGTATCTGCTAACACTTTAAATAAGATAGCTCGAGGACGGCATGAACCATGTCTTATTTGCCCCAGCATCTGGACACCATGATTCTCAAACATGTGGGAGGATTCCTCAAGTGCAGCTTTAGCTAGACTTTCTACGTTTGGTCGCTTATAAAAGTCAGAAACCTGTGCAGAATTTAAGATCAAAATAATGCTGAGCACCTTTGTATTTTCCGCAAAAATAAATACAAAATATTATGAACTTGTAGTTGATGATTAAGAAGCAATCATTCATTAAAAAATGCAATGACTAAAATCAGAGTAAAAAAACGTATGAATAGCTCAGTCAACAAATGAAAAAATTATCACGAAAAATTAATAGCGGGACTAGTTTGAAAAGTATTTTACCTTGGAAAATACATTTTGTACAAGGAAGAAAATCTCGTCAAACTAATATAATACAAAATCCATGCACAGTAAAAGCTAAAAGAGATGAAAAAATAGTACATACTAATCCAGCTATCTTCTTAATCATTGCTGGTGGATTTGAATTCAATCCTTTAACCAATGCCACAATTAGTTGCTTCAACATAGATAACCTTCTATCTCTCTCTGAATCCACAACAATGACATCAGCCCTAAAAGCCTCTCCACCCAAAGCTTGAAGCTCATCTAAAGTAGGAATACTATCAAAAAGTTTCTTGAGTCTTTTCTCCTGCACATTCAAGTTATATTTTAGTTACACATGAAGAACAGGGATACCACATACAAATTACAAAATACAATCCATAAATGACCAGAAAATCATTACAAAATATTCCAAAACAGTCACTCAGTAAATTGTTAGAGCATATAATTAACCATAAGGATTTAACAAAATACATATAGAATGTATGGAACAAAATGGGTTGAATTATGATTATTTTCAATAGGGAAACTTCAATAGAGTATGTAAGACTAAATGATCCTTTATTTAACAAACAGTTACACATCTGATGAAAGTATGATACTATAAACACTAACTACTTTGTCGTTACACATGCTAAAGACATGCCTTACTCTAGTCTGCCCCAGGCAATGTATGTGACGATAAGCTATTCTAGTTCCATTAATTAATTCAAGCACAGTACATGCTACGCCACTCATCCCAAGTAGCGGCAAATGATCCTCCGGCAAATTATATAACACTTATATTCAATGTTTTGTAGTTAATATATCCCTAATTTCCCCCAAAAGTGCAGCTAGACAGATGGGTCTTCTTTACCATTTTTTATTAAAATATAATTAGCGAGAGAATGACAAAAATAAAAAGAATTTAAAAATCCAAAAAGATAAATAAACTCACCGGAATAACTGAATAAAAACCATTGGGTATTGGTTCAGAAAGCATTCCAGTGCGCCAGAGAATTTGTGACGCCTTTTGAGGGGACATAACATCTTGGTTAGCATGTCCTGCTAATTCTTTATTATTTAAGGTTTCATCTTGAGAGCTCAAAGAAACGGATGCAAAATTTTCAACAAAATCTGAAGGCCACCATGACATGTTAGATGGCCTTTGCTCTGCTGGAGCTGCATCTTCTCGTCCCTCTTCCATGTTTTCATAAAAATGGAATTTAAAACCATTTCGCCACACTTCTTAACCTATAAGAGACATATCACAGCTGAAGGTAGCTCTAAAATAACAAATCATCGAAAAACATGCGTTTGCAGCTCCAACTGCTTCAACCTGGAGACCACATAGCCTGCATAAACAAAAGAACAAGGTATAGGCATATTGTACCGAGAAATTGATAGAGTACACCCCTCTATAGCAAGAAGGAACCATTTTAACACATTATCAAACACTAGCATAAACATCAAAGCAATGAATACAGTCATGTGTACCAATGGTCAGTAATTACAACTACTTGTTAAATTCTCCATTAAATCTTGGAACAAACCTCCAAAAGTACATCTATTTATACTAATTCCATTTATTTGGTAAAGAAAAGATTCCTTCTTCCACTCTCTACTCCCAATCTTCTTCATTTTGATTTTTACTATTTAATCTCCATCCAAACCATCCTCACTCTGGTCTCCATGCTTCTCTCTCCTCTTTCTCCACTCAACTTCAAACTTCAACCAGGCACATACATGAATAGAATTTCAAATTTCAATTCAAATCATCTTTTTACAATCCATTCATTAAAACTAATACAGTTCAATAATTTAAACAAATACAACTAAACCGTCACATATCACTTTTGCACAATCATAAAAGGATCTAACACAGCATCACTGCAACAACAACAAAAAAACATCAAAAGAGAACAATAACACAAAAACAACCAAAACAAATCTACATTGTGCCAGACTCAGTTCCATTCGATCCAAATTCGAAATCAGCAACCAGCGAACAAACAAAAGGTGAACAACAGAGATCAAATTGCACGAAACAAAGCACGAGCAGCGCAGAAACATCCAATGCAAAGCGAATTCCAGAAAGAGGAACAGTAACAGAACTGAAATTGGCGCGAATGTGAATACTATAATGGAAGGATGCGTTGACAGTTGACGACAAAGAAGGAACACGAGAGAGAAACAGTTAGAACCTACCGGTGAGAGATCCGAGCATTTGAGCGGAGAAACAGCATGCGGTGGAGTAGCATTTGAATCTCAACGACTCTGGGGAGGTTTTATAGAGCCATAAAACTCAGAAGTGGCAACAATAAGGGCGGGGAAAAGGACAAAAAGGAAGCGCGATGGTGATGATGGAATCGAGGGAAGTTGAAAGAGAGAGGGATTTGATGGTTTTGGGTTTAGGATTGACGGAAGGAGAAAGCGATGGGCTTGGTTGGTTAGTTAGAGATTTGGGTTTGGGAGAGATTTAAGAGCGAGTGAGAACTCACGTGAGAGGTTGCATTTTACAATACAAGTTAGAAGAATCTGGGGACCTCACAACCTCACTCTCTCCGCCAGCTAACTTCCTTCATAGACTTTCCTCTCTCCTCTTTATTTTTAGTCTAAATTCTTCCCCTCTTTTCCACCTCTAATTTTTCACCTATTTGCTTTTATTTTCTTTTTATAGCAATTAATATATTTATAAATAAATTTAATATTTATATACATACTATAAAGTTTTTTTATAATGTTAACTAATTAAAGATTATTACAGTTAAAGATTGATAGTTTGTGATTGAAAAATAATTTGTTTTTTTTAACAAGGTAATATTTCAAAAGAGTGACACCTTAAATTAATTGGAGAAAATTTCTTAAATAATTGATTAGGATAATGATGGATCATTGTAAAAAAAATTGATAATTATTTGTTTACATAAAAGAATCAAATGAATATATTATTTAGGAAATATAAAGATAAAGGGTTTTAGACTATGAATAAATGTAAAATTTAGTCTAAATGAGTGTTTAAATTGTTATTTTTATGTTTTTTAAAACTTAGACTCGCTCATTATTAATAAGAAAATATAATGATGTATAAATTGAAGACGACAAATACTGCACGTGGAAAGGTAGTCAATTATTTTTGACCAAAAACATATGTCTAATATTTGTTTCAACGTAGAATAAACAATTATATATTTTTCATATAGTATGAAATTAACTTACTTACATATATAGTTATCTAATGAACGTATTTGTACAACATTAAACATAAAATTGTTGTATCATTTACTAAATAAAACACTTGTATATTTTAAGATGTGTTATTAGGCTAAGCATAATTATATTTTTATATTCACTTATCAAAATTGAACTTGTTTTCTAACAAATGATAGAAAATATACCATGAGAATTAAACTTCTATCCAAAGAATATAATAACAACTTGTCAATTTTTATGCACAAACTCTTGTGAATTATTTTTTGAAATGCAAACATTCATAAGTATATGAAAAAGCTTCATGATAAAACACATGTTAGTGCATCTCATTTTTGTAAGAAGAAAATGCGCCCATTAATAAAGGTTCAGTGGTACTCATATCATGCAAGAGATATATGGTAAGAAAAAAAATTATACTTTTAAAATTATAAAATGTTGTTTAAAGTTGGTTTTTGTCCTCATTAATAATTCATTCATTTCAAGATAAACTTGGGAGAAAAAGCAATAAATTATTCACAAAGACAAAACAATGTGCTGAAAAAATGTAAATAAATAATCACTAAATGACAAGATAAGAAAAAAAAACACTGTATGTGAATAGTATTTGGTACAACTTGGTACTACACTAAGTCAATATTCAATAATAGAATCCTTTGGAAAAAAAAAAAACACTTCATCAAGTTACATGTGGATAATTAGTACAGAGTACATCATCACAACCAAGTCATTTTTTACATGTGTTACTCATGTAACAAAATTTACACAAAATAAATAAATAAATATATATATATATATATATATATATATATATATATATATATATTATTTTTTTTA
>Ga0214543_1009096_pt1 | contig 15733 bp, 5 predicted proteins | sample CNSS2metaG_FD_160094 | JGI IMG/M metagenome (GOLD analysis project Ga0214543, IMG submission 160094) | Root nodule microbial communities from cowpea collected in UCLA plant growth center, Los Angeles, California, USA - CNSS2 | ecosystem: Host-associated > Plants > Roots > Nodule | place: USA... | reverse complement strand
ATTCTAATATAAAATATAAACAATTATAATTTATTTTAATGTATTTGGCATCGAAGAAAATCCTCCTAATATTGAATATTTCATAATATTATGTTTTCTTTACCGTAATTTTTTTTCTTTTATAAAATATTGAAGTAGTTAGAACATGGGTACGGGTATGAGTACGAGATTATACCCGTTACCCGGTGGGAATGGGGATGGGAAAAAAGTTTGATACCCGTTGGGTTTGGGTATGGGGATGGGGATGAATTTTTTATGCTGGGATGGGTATGGGATAGTGAAACCCGTCCCCGCCCCGCCCCGTTGCCATCCCTACTTTTTATATAAGCTAGAATTATGACTCGTGCAATGGTGGAATACTTAATGTTATAATGTTGTTTTTATTAAAATTCACATTTTTTATTCTAATTTTAAACTAATTGTAATCCTAAACCAAAATATTCAATTAAAATGTGAATTTTAATAAAAAATATCATTATAACATTCATATAAAAAAAATTTGGTCTTAATTCTAAGAGAGACAAAATTGTTCTATTTAAAAAAATGGTATTAAATAGAAAAAAAATTAATGAATATGAATGTTATAATGATGGTTTTATTAAATTCACATTTTTATTAAATATTTTGGTTTAGGTTATAATTAGTTTAGAATTAGATTAATAAAAATGTGAATTTTAATAAAAACATCATTATAACATTTATATAAAAAGTAAATTTGATTTAAATTCGGAGAGAGACAAAATTATTATATTAAACAAAAAATGGTACTATGCTACTAAATTAAACAAAAACAAAAATAACGAATATAAGCACCAAATTAATTATAAATATTGACTCTGATAAGTGATATGATGTTGGATTAAGATGGACACCTAGACCTTTTATACAAAAAATAAAAAAATAAGATAAAAAAAAAGAAAACACCACGGAGTGACATATAATAATAACTGTTCAATATCATTAATTATTTAAACAAGGTTATTAACAAAGGACCACAAAATTAACGAAATTTTGGACTTGGTCGAACACAAAAACAATATTAGTATTAAAATAACAAAACTGAACAAAAATAGGGACATGATTTAACATTAATTTATTTTTATAATTTCATTAATTGTTTTTAATTTTCTAATTATGAATGGATTTTTTTATTCATACATTTTTGAAATCTTTTAAATTTATACGGTTACAATTAATAATTATAAGATTAATTTCTAAAATTGTTTTATCAGTTGATTCATTAATTATTTTAATTTTCTTTAATTATGAATGGAGTTTTTTTTTATCGGTAATTGGTAATATTATTTTAATTACTATTATTTTTGTTATTACGAAGGTATGATTCCATATCGACAATTCATTTTAAATGTGGATTTAAGTTTTTATATTTATGTTTTGGTTAACAAATTTTAACATCACTTTCGTTCTGTATTTGTTTTGTACGAGATATAATGCACAATATATTTACATTTTACATTTTATGTTAACACAATTCTTATATACTCATTTGATTTTAATATAATATACAATTTAAAAGTTTGATTATAAATTTTAATCGTATAACAATATTGTTTGATTACACGTAAATGATAATATATTACTATTATTAGTATTAATATGATTAATATTAATGAATATTTGTTATTATTATTATTATTAATATTATTAAAATTATTATTATTATAATAATATTATTATTAATATTTTAAATTATTTTATTATTAATATTAATATATCTTTACACTATTCCACTACTACTTTCATTATTATTATTAGTTATATTATTATTATTATTATATTAGTATTAGTATTATTAATACTATTTCTAACCAATTTTAAAGTAATTCATTAAAAAATATAACATATGGTTATTCCATCTAACATAATATCTATTAAAAATGATCGTACTACTATTTGTAACCAATTTTAAATAAATATATTAAAAAATATAATATATTTTTATTTGATTTAACACGATATCTAAGAAGTGTATACTAAGACACTATAATATTATTATTTAGAAAACGTTAATTATTAGATTCATAGTTTCAGATTTAACAATAACAAATTCTAAACATTATATTTATTTACCTAAATGTATAAATTATTATTAAGTCTATTATATTATTATCTATCTTTTATTTATATCTTAATTACTTAAATCTATATATAATAACTAAATCATTTATATTATAACACGTCTTTTATTTATATATATTGGATACGTAATTACGAAACAATTTGCATTATTTAATCACGTTATATCAAACATGTACAAATGCACATTATAATGAATTTAAATCTCATTTGTCTTATATTCATAAAGAAAAAAAGTCTCTAAAAATCAAATATTGTCATTTTAAATATTTAGTTAGGGTAAAAAATGTATCAATACATCTTTCGTTACATATGTTTTTCTCTTCTTCAACTAATAGAAACAATAAATAAATTAATGAATTCAAAAAGTAAAAAACATCATGAGTCGTGTATACACACGATCTAAAACTAGTATACAATATATAAGTCGATATAAAATTTAACTTATAAACTAATTTTGAAAAATTGTGTTATAGTTAAATTTTTCTTCTTAATGTTTATAATATTTAAATCACAATATATATTTTTTTTTTCAAAATATCTCTAATTCATTGGTTAACCTCCTTCACTGAGAGTAAATTACCTATGTAAGAAAGGTAGAAGCTAATAAACAAATTTAAGACGAAAAAGTAGAAGTAATACATTGACAACAAAATAAAATAACAGAGTATTCAGAGATAAAAAAGAAAATATTTTGAATACTGAATAAAATAAATTATTTAAATACAAATTTAATTAAACTATTATATTCTGAACTTGTAAATTACAACGGTTATATAAACTACATGATTTTCAATAATTAAAGAGATAGAAGTGTAACAAAAATGTTAGAGAAAGATGTAAGTTGTAGGGGCAGGTAAAAGTTACATCATGATTTGGCTGTATGGTAACGGACCTTTAACCTAAAACCAATGATTAGGTGAAATCAACAAAACTTCTTCACTGTTTTTCACTGTGTGTTTAGCTTTATTATCGATTGTTTGAACACGATACAACATCTAAAAACCCAATGATGTGATTTGTAATGTCCATAAAATTTTGATGGGTCGTGTTTATTTTCATTTACTTGGATTTTCCAATTGTTTAGACCTAGTTGTTGGCGTGCATCGTGCATGTGAGTAAGAGATTTTGTGTGTTAATTTATGTGTCCCCATCTACCATCATCTTCTGAGTGAGAATTTAAATGTTTTGACTCAAAAGTTGACGTTGGGTTTGGTTACGTGTCTCTCACATCATGTAATTAAAAAAATTCAAATTAGACCGTTCCTTGGGTTTTGAATCGCATGGAGCTTACTGGTTATCGGGGTCAAAGATAAAAAAAAATTAAAACAATTTCAATTTAATATATAAGTAAACAAAATTGAATTTTGAAGATAAAGACGTGCACTTTTCACGCCCTTTTAGGTGATGGAATTGGCGTTACGGTTTCATCAGATAATTGTAGTCTAAAACTATTTTTAAAGAATAAATTACGGTTTTTATAATTAACGGTATTTATAGACTACAATTTTATCTGAACCGTTATATATACCTTATCAAAATCTACAAAAATGTCATTATATTTTTAAAGGCTACATTCTTTCTTATGGACATAACCTATGCGGCGTGATTATATGTGATATTTGCATTAATGTTACACACAAAATGTTCGTACTTCTTGATTAAAAATAAAAGAAAAAAATATGTTTTTAGTCCATATTATTTCAATAGATTTTGTAAATGATTCTTGCTTGCATTTTTAAAATATTTGTTTTTCATTTCTATTTTTAAATAACGTTAAAAACATATTTGCATGACGAACAATATTTCATATCAGAACTAGATCTGTTGATACCTGTACTGACACATAATTAACACGTGTCTTGTAACCTAAAAAGTAAATTACAAAAATTGTAAAGATAAATTAGATTTAAATTTCCCTCCTAGTAATCATAACCCATTCTTGTATTTAATATTCAAAATTGACTAATAACATAGGCACCATCGTAATTTCTTATTTTGTAAAGTACGCATATTCGAATACACAAAATTTGTGTTGATGGTTATTTAACTCTATTGTTTAAGAAAAAAAAGAGTTATACTAATTTCTTAAAAGTTTTTATAGCATCTGTAAAAACATAAATCAACTCAAGCTCCGATGCATAAACTTTGTATTGTAAAAGTGTACTGATTTTTTAACACTATATATGAAATTGAAAAAAAAATAGTGAAACTGTTGCAACCATTCACGCATATTATGTTCAATATATTAAGTTAGAACCACCAACATAATAAATATGCAATAGTAGTATGTCTGGGAGAATTTGTCCATAAATAATTGCAGGATAAGAAAAGAAGACAAAATTAAATAAGTTTCTCTATAAATTAAAATTAGTTTGTGATAAATTAGAAAACTTAGAAGGAGTATTTTACAAATTAAATTATATAAAAACAAATTTTGTTTATAATTTTTTTTTACTTTTTGAAAACATTATAAAGCTACTCATATAAACAAGTTTAATTTAATTGTTTTGGATATAGGTATTTTGATTTGACATTATATTTTTCAATTTTATTTGTGAAGTGTTTTTAACACTAATTTTGCTTGAAAAGTAAAGAATGTACGGCTATTGTGGTTTGACATAAATTTAGATTGAATATTTTGGCAGTTATATATATTTTTCCTTCAAATGTTGAAACTGTTAATGGTATGAAAAGCAATGGCGACAAGACAAGGGAGGAAATCGCGGTGTGAAAATTTGAAGTGATGCCCAAACAATTAATGCTTGCATGTGAAATCTTCATCACAAGTCTCATTTTAACTTAGTCTAACGTTCTCTTCCAACTTTTGAAAATAAAATTTGAAACTAAACTTAGTCATATAATCCAAATTCTATGTAATCGAGCCGAGATTATCTGTTGTTTTTTTTTTTTCTTTATGCCGTCCTCTAAATTTCAAGAATATATTAATATTAGTATATTTAAAAATGTATTTTGAAGACACATGAAGGCAACATAAAAAACTCAATAAAATAATTTAACTATTTTTTTCTTTATATAAAAATATACGTTTTAAGTTTTAATTTCATCTTAATTAATATTCAAATTTTATCCCTTCTAAAAACACAGTGTGAAGTTTAACTTTGTTATGATTTGTCATTAAACTTTATTTTTGTTAATAGATATATAAAATTTTCATATTATTCTATTTAGTCTCCAACATTAATCAATTTTCTATCAATAAAATTTTCTATTTATTCCACTTTTTAATGTTTATTATATATAAAAACTATAGATTTTTATGCTATTTTTCTTAAAAAACGTATTATGATATTTTTCAAGTGATTGTTAGAAAATTATTCGCACACTTACCATAAACAACAAAAATATTTGTGGATAGCTGGATAAAATCTTCGACAGATAGTTAATAATCATGGGTACTTTAATACCCGTTTATAAACAAATTGTACGATATCATACTACTCGAACGTGCGAGTATTCGTTACCTGCAAAAAATTAAATTAAATTAAATTTTTATTTTATTAAGTTAAATTTTAAAAAATAAATTTGGTTTATGTTTTATTAGGCTAAATTTAATTAAAATTAAAATTTATTTTATATTTAATTTAATTTGTTATATTTTTTATAATTTTATTTAAAAATTTATAAAATATATATATTTATTTTAAATATTTGTAGGTATGGGTATATGTATGTAAAAATGTAAATAGTAGATTTTATAAAAATACAAAGGATATAGCATGTGAAAAAATACATATACACTCTCTAAAAATACAAAGAGGATATACTATGCAAAAATATGTAGAGTATATTCGTTATAAATACAAATAAGTGTATGGACATATTGGTCTAATATGTATTGTTACACTTGTCTAATCAGTGCATCGACAAATTTGTCTAATATCTAATGCTAGACTCATCTAATCAATATATGAACAAACTCATCTAATGTGTATTGCTACACTCATCTAATGTGTATATGCAGATTCGTCTAATGTATATTGACACGTCTAATAAGAGAACAGATAGAATAGTCTAATGCATATTAATATAATCGTATAATATATGTATAAACAAACTCGTCTAATGTATATTGCTAGACTCGTCTAATTATTGTATGGACAAACTCATCTAAAATGTGTTACAAGACTCATTTAATTAGTGTATGGGTAGATTCACCTAATGCGTATTGTTAGACTTGTCTAATCAATATATGGAAAATCTTGTTTGAGGTTTTTTGCTATACTTGTTTAATTAATGCAGGGATAGATTTGTCTAATGTATACTGTAAGACAAATCTAATAAGAGAATATATAGAATTATCTGATGCATATTAATAAAATTGTATAATATGTGTATAAACAAACTCGTCTAATGTATATTGTTAGACTCATTTAATCACCGTATGGACAAACTTATCTAATGTGCATTGCAAGACTCATTTAATTAGTTTATGAGCATATTCACCTAATGGGTATTCTTAAACTTGTCTAACCAATATATGAAACAATTTGTTTAAGGTGTTTTGCTATACTTGTCTAATTAGTGCATGGATAGACTCGTCTAATGTATATTGCAAGATTTATCTAATTAATGAATGGACAAGCTTATCTAATATTTATTAATAAACTCATCGAATATGTGTATGAAAAAGCTTGTCTAATGTATATTGTTAGACTTAACCAATATATGAGTGACTTGTCTAATATGTATTGTTAGACTGGTTTGATCAATTCATTGACAACTCGTCTAATATCTTTTTGTTATACTCATCTAATTAGTGTATCTATAGTCTTGTCTAATGTTTATAGTTAAACTCATGCAATATTTTTTGTTATACTCTTCTAATAAGTGTATGGAAAGACTCGTCTTATGTGTATTCCTAGACTCATTTAATCAATGCATTAACAAACTCTTCTAATATTATTGCTAGACTTGTCTCATCAGTATATGGAAACACTCGTATAATGTGTACTGCTAGACTCGTCTAGTCAATGCATGTTCAGACTCATCTAATATGTATTACAAGACTCATTTAATCAACGAGTGGACAAACTCGTCTAATGTGTGTTAATAAACATGTCTAATCTGTGTATGAAAAGACTTGTTTAATGTAGTTTGCTAAACTCATCTTATCAGTGTATGAACAAACTAGTCTAGTGTTTGTTTATAGACTTTTCTAATCAGTGTATATGCATACTTGTCTAATGAGTATTCTTAGATTCATCTAATAAATATATGGAACAACTTGTTTATTATTTTTGTTAAACTTGTTTAATTAGGTTATAGATAAAGTTTTCTAATCAATGTTTGTTCAAACTTGTCTAAAGTGTATTGTAAGACTCATCCAATTAGTGAATGTACAAACTCGTTTAATGTGTATTAATCAACTTGTCTTATTTGTGTATAAACAAACTTCTCTAATGTATATTGATAAGGTCATCTTATCTGTGTATATTATTGCTAGACTTGTCTAATAAGTGTTTGGATAGATTCCTCTAATAAGTATTTCTAGACTCCTGTAATCAATCTATGAAATGTCTTGTTTAATGTTTTTTGCTCTATTTGTCTAATGATTGTATAAACAAACTCGTTTAATGTATTGTTAGACTTGCTTAATCAACATTGATAGACTTGTTTAATATTTCTTTTTGTTATATTTGTTTGATTAATGATTGAATGACTCATCTAATATTTTTTGTATACTCATTTAATGTATATATTGTTTAATATTTTTTTGTTATACTAATCTAATCATGAGTGTATGACAAATTCATCTAATGTGTATTGGTAGACTCGTTTGATATTTTTTGTTATATTCGTTCAACTAATGAGCAAAATGGCTTGTCTAATGTTTTTTGTTATACTCGTGTAATTAGTAAATTAATAGACTCGTATAATGTATATTGTTTGAATTGTCTAATTCTTTTTTATACTCATCTAATTAGTGTATAAATGAAATTATCTAATGTGTATTATCAAACTCGTCTATTTTGTTTTCTATACTTATCTAGTGTGATATAATCAATGCATGTTTAATGTATATTTTTATACTCATTTAGTGATAATATAAATACATTAGTGGTATACTTACTTCATTGGATGATGGCTTGGGACTCGAGGGATAATTAAGCAAAGACAAAGCTACACAACACACTTGATAAAATTGTGAATCCATAACATCCAATTTTAATAGTATAATATTACTAAAATAAAATATTTCATTATGAATATTCAAAAGACAGATAATCCAATATATATCATATTACAAGATTATACCTAACATGATCTAACATCGCTCAACCACGCATACAACTGACTCCTCAACATCAAGAGGTGCCTCTACACCTACATCTCCTTCTACTCATACCAATAAGGTGATCATTGCAAAAGAAGAACACAAAACATAATAGACAACAAACCAGAGAGAGTAAGCTAATTTACGAAAAGAATATCATATATTAATAAAACATGTTGTATCACAATACAATGCACTCCAACTAACCATAAACTATATAATCAAAGACTTTTCTAAACTCAATTATCTGGATACGTGCACTTGAGTAAGATTTGTGAAGCCTTGCTGATAATGTCCATTTTTACCTTTTTTTTATGTTTATTGTCATGAATAAATCAACTCTTTCCTAGCTTTTATCTTGTTATATCCTCAAGTTTAGTGTGTTTTGTTTTGTTTTGTGTTTTAGTTGTTTTATGCTTATTTTGCCTTTAATCTCTCTTTTAAATGTGTTAAATAAGTTGATAGGAAACATTTGTAGTGGAGGAAAACAAGTAAGAACTCAAGGGAGCATGATTCAACAAGAAAATGTTAATTTTGAAGAAAAAACCCGCGTCAAGCGCCATTGGAATCATGCCAAATGCTTCAAATACATAATGCTGTCAAATTGCCCAAGGCTGAGCGGTGGCGAACTGGGACTAAGCACCACAAGGCTGAGCGGGGGAAAGTGGGACTGAGCGCCATTCAATTCATAAAACCTGACGCTGAGCGCTGTTGAGACAAGGCCTGGTGGCGCCACTGATATGTCAAAAAAAAGGTTTTTAATCTTATTTCTCGTGAGGGTTTGGGCTATTCCTCATTTTTGATGATAAAGAAACACTTTTGAGTGCTTGAAGAGCATCTTGGAGGTTGTTAGGAGTGTTGGGAATCTCTCCTACTCCTCCTTGGGTCTTCTCCTCCATTCATGGTGGTTTTTCCCTTTTTTGGGGTTGGAGAGGAAGATGGGTTGCGAATTGGAGATGGAAACGCAAATGGGAGGCGCAACTGAAGCATGGAGCAGTTGCCAAGAACCTTGGGAGAGGGCTTGCATCTTCTCTTTGGTTTTCATTTCTTCCCTATCTCTTTAATTTGTAAAACCTAGGTTCTCCACCATGGAAAGTTAAACCTATTTGTTGAGATTAGATGTAATGAAGTGAATTCTTATGTATTGTGTGATGTTAATCCATATGATTTTCCATTTTTATGTTAGTATTTGATTTCCATGCTTAATGCTTGCTTTGGTTTGGCCACCCATGCATGATTTGTGGTTCTTGAGGTGTTGAAAAATATCTTTTGAACCTATAACTAAAATTGAATGCCTAATGGAGCTTGTATATAGGGATAAAACATAATTCAATAGTAATCTTAATACTCTTGATCTTAATGCATGATTTCACTTGTTGAGGATTCAAGGAATTGGAACTTGATGAGTTATCATAGACTCAAAGTTGCTAGGAATAGAATTTGAGTATTCTTGTGAGTTGATTTTGACATGAAATTGGAATTGAGATGTTTGTGAATGTATGAATATAAAGTGAATGAAATCTAGTCTTGACAATGGTATATAATCTATGTTAAATTTCTGTTGCACACCAAATTTCTGTTGCACACCAACTTTTTAATAAAATACCAAAAAGAGTTTCTTTGTATTTTTGTGAGCTTTGTTGTCTATTTGAGTTGTGAATTGTGAGATTTGTCATGTGTTGCACAAGTCCTTATGGAGAGAACAATATATTTATTACTTGCTACGTGCGACCGATGCACTTGTCGTTTTTCACCTAACAAGATTTTGGCATTGTTGCTGGGGACTTGTGTTCCAACACAAGGCAATTTGAGCATTTGTGAATCTTTTAGACTTTGTTTTTTTTTTCTTTCTTGTGCTTTCCTTTATGCTGTTTGTTAGATGTTTATGCTTTCCATTGGTTTGGTTTGTGCTTAATGCTTGTCTCGGAGTACGCCTTAGAGCATGATGTAGTAGTTGTTGGAAGGTCCTAAGAATATGATTTCAATAGCTGAACTAACCAAATCAACCTAGATAATACAAGTCACCAGGGATGAGATTGTGTGTTTGGCCCCCACTGTTCTAGTTCTTAAGGGAAGTCTTGATGCATTCTTAGGTCAAAGGATTGGTTAAGTATGTCAGGCTTAGATAGGCACAACCAGTGGCGGAACTTGACTAAAAATTTTAGGGAGGCCAAATTATATTTGTTATGTATAAATTATTTTTTTTAATTAAAAAAAAATAATTTCTTTTAATTAAAAAAAAAGTTTCTTTACATCATTTTTTTTATTCAAAATAAGCACTCATGACAATAGCATCCAAACAATATAACAATAATATATATGAAAGAATAACATAAAGTTTATCATCAACAATAATATATAAAAAAAAGTTACCTTTATTCAGAGTGCTCCTTTACGCTCTTTCAATAACTTAAAATCTTCAATAATTGAATCAGAGCTGAAGCTAGTTGCAATATCCCTTTCAATATAGATTATCATAGTGCTAGCTAAAAATTCAGCCTCCATCTTATTTCTCAACTTGTTCTTGATTATTTTCATTGCAGAAAAAGATCTTTCAGTTGTAGTTGTAGAAACTGGAAGAGTCATGATAAGACGAAGTAATATATCTATCAAGTAGTAAACTTCAGACTTTTTTGTTGTTGTCAAACATGTACATAACTCTTGCATTGTTGATAAATTTTTCAAATTTGAATCTTGACGAGCATCAATAATGAAATGTTGAAGTTGAAAATTCAAATTAATCTTCTCTTGCTCATTGAAATCCATGGGATAATATTTTTCCACAAGAGTGTAAATTTTACCAGATAATGGATAAGTTTCTAGATGCATTTGATATGGACCCCATTTTAGATAAGCTTCGTACCTCATCAATTTGATTTGGTGGGTATTGCCAAATTTGAAGACGCTTTCCTAGATCACGTTCTACAATATTTTCAAATTCATTATATGTAACTTTAGGAACCTTAGAGAGTTGTTTTTCGTTTTCTTCAATATTTGGATTCTCATGAAATTTCTCAATTTTAGATGACGTAGATGCATTTTTTTCATCTTCATCACAAGCCTTTCTCTTGAAAAAAGAATCAATTCTTTTACTCTTTATCATAATTTTTCTAATATAAATTTTTCACCTCTCACCTATTTACAAAAGGATAAAATTATGAATACCTCGAATTAAATCTTAAAAGCAAGATTCAATATTTTAAGAAAACTAATAACTTCTAAATGATTAGCTTCCCTTACCTTAGAATAGATTCCTAATCTTGTTCTTCCCTTACACAACTTCAAAGCCTAAAATAGCTCTATCTACACAAAGAAGAGTTTGATCAACAATTAAAGCATGATTTTATGATCTCTAACAGTTAGAGATATGCCTAGAGCGTAGAAAAGTCACATACAAGAGGGAAACATATTGCTTCAAAAAAAAAGAGGAAAAGATGAACTTACTCAAAAGAAGAGATTGTTCGGTCCAAAATGTTCCTTAACTCTTCAATTTTGCCATAGTGCAATTTGATTTTGAAAATAATAAGGAATTGGTGGTGAAAATTGAGATGGAAATAAAACGAGAGAAAGAGAAGGAGGCACGGAAGAGAAAAACCAAATAAAAAAGTATAAGAAATTATAATAGAGAAAAAAACGTGATTTTTAAATTTTAAAAAGATTTTTCAAACTAAATTAATATAAACAAGGTAATAATATATAAATAAAGTAATAATATATAAATAAAGTAGTAATATATAAATATATATTTTTAAAATATATAGAAAATAAAATAAAATAAAAATTAATTAATATAAATAAAGTAATAATTTATAAATATTATTTTTTAAATATATAGAAAATAAAGTAAATAAAAAATGGTTGAGGGAGCCGTGGCTCCCCTTGTCCCTTCATTCTTCCGCCCCTGGGCACGACAAGAGGAATCTGAGTGTTTTTATCTTAGAGAACATGGAAAGTAATATTCATCACCTTTTGAGAGTATTGAATGATCTTACAACAAGAGGGATCTGAGTGAGGTTACTTGAGAAATTTGTTTTAACCATTCTGCATATTGGAATTGTTATTTGGTTGGTGTGCTTGTGTTTATGTTCTGCATTTTTCTTTTCTTCTCGTTATTTTTATGTTTTTGCCTTTCAATTACCTTTCCTATGATTATGTTTTTCGATTTTCAATTCTCAAATCTCGACTTCTATAAAAATGTGAGTTAACCTGCTTGTTCGAGTATCTTTTGTGCTCTTGTGAGTGCTAGGTATTGATAATGGTGATGAGAATGAAGACATAAGGAACAAAGAGACATAAGTAAAATATATTAAATAATCAAGTAATTAAAAATTAAAAAAAAAACTAATACTTAAATTATAAATCACAGGTAAAAACCTAAATTACATCTCTAAAGATATGTGACAACACAAAAAGAAAAAAACAATAAAAAAATATCAAATGATAAAAGACAATCGAAATATTTGTCAACAGAATACACATTAATAAGAAGGTAACTTTGATAAGATTATTTTCTTATATTATAATAGATATGTAAAATGTATTTAGCTTTTATCATCATGTAAGTGATTATTGTTAAGATAATGAAACCTACTTTTGTAAACAAATTGCTTAAAAAAGCTTTTCTTAGTATAGATTTTGCAAATACATCCGGTGGACTTTCACATGATCGACTAAACACATTTTTGTTAGATGTTGATGTAATTGCTCAACTCGTGTAATTTCCCTCCCTTTTTTAACGAAATTGATTAATTCAGTTCACGTTTTTACTTTGTTGTGAATGTTTGTTTCGTTTGATAAGTCAAATCATCAGTGGTTTGGAAACCTCTAGTTGTTACACATTAGGGTGAGAAGACTTATTCATTAATCTTTAAGTCCCTAACTTTAATTAATGTTGGCTCCGCTTAACAAATTTCAATAGGGAATTCATATCTTAGTATAATATTAATTTAAACTAAACCTAAATGTTTAATTTTAATAACACATATTTTTGTCACAGTTAAATAACTTCAAAATATTACGTATTTTTAATTCACACACTTTTGTTATACAAAAATTCCTATTAAAAAAAATACTATAGCACTTTAAAATAAAAAAATTACATATATCATCTTATTAATAACCACATAAAGTAATCATGTTCATTAACTTAATTCAATATGTAATAGGATATAATTAAGTTAATAAACTTCTTCAAATAGTCTAAATATTTAACAGGATTGTAATATATTAAAATTACTTTTTTGGTTATTAATTTGTTAAATCAGCTAATTATTTTTTTAATTTCCCTCTAACTTCTGTTCTCCTAAGGAAAATCTAAATCTTAACGAATTTTTTCAGAAACTAATATTTGTGGTCCTAAGAATTCCCCTTTTGTTTTCGGTGTCTTTTTTGCAATATAATGAAGTCTATAAGTAAGATGATTATACAACATGATTATCCTAAAAGCTTGATGCATGAGTGTGGAAACGTGGAAGAATATTTTCTGGATTACATCATTGTGTTGTCGTGAATCAAAGGTTTAAATAATTAGGGCACATAATTTATTAGCCTTTGAATAATTAGGGCTTGTTATGAGGTTGAAATGAAACAACTCAACCAAGTTTCGTGGACATTGGTTGTCACTCAACATCTTTCTATTGTCCTTTTCTTGACATTATATGCTGTTTCCACTTTTAACATTATGATGTGTTCATATGAATTCACTATATATTTGTGTCACAATGATGTGTTTCTCGCATTGTCACGTCAAATCTATTACTAAAGTAGTGTTTTTACCCTTTCCCTTTATTACCATCTTGGGACATCAATATCTCTCCGAAATATTTGGGACATTTTTTTTTTATTGAATACAAAATTAGAGTTTCAAATTTGCAATTATAATATTTGGAAGCTAAACTTTTCTGAGATTGTGATTATGGTTCTGGGATTTAATTTCATAAATTTTAATGCAGTGGAAAATTTATTTCTCAATAGTTTAAAACCTATATTTTCGTATTCATTGATGTACCAACTTTTGAAGGTATATGATGTTGTTTACTTGATCATTTTACAACTTTATTATCATTGTGCATGGCTTGAGACTTAGGAGTATCGTATAATTAGATTTGTACGAAGTTAGAACAAGAGATCAAATGTTTACTAATTGAAGTATGTTTAAGTTTGATGTATGCATTACCGAGGCATGGACTATATTTTTTTCTTATAAATTTATATATTTTTATATTGAAATATTTGGGGTACTCCCGATCCGTATTAAAAAAAAGTATATACAATAATTCATCAACATTAGTTTTTCATTGCGTGTGATAAGACCTTTACGTTTGAAAAAAGAAATATACCTACCTATCCTTTCCCTCGTAACATTTTACATTAAAATTGTTAAAGATGACATGGTGATATTAACAAATACTTAGAAGTGTGGTTGAACATTTTATTTAAAAGTTTATTTAATGCTCTGACTTTCAAGTTTGTTGAGTTAATATCGATAAAGTTAATTAGCTGATATCTAGTCAGTTTTGGAGCTTGAAACTTTAACATGATTTTGTTTTTAAAAAACGTTTGAGAAGATTAAAGGAGGAAAGTGTATTTAAAATTTCATTTGCCTTGACTTCTAAGCGACATTAAATTATTGGACATATTGGAACAAGTCTTCTAGTTGAGGGTTGGGAGAAACAAGAGTTCTTTTTTGAGACAATATTTTTGTTTTCAAAGATAGCGTCAATGTTCCTACCTTAAGTTCGTCGAAATAACATTATAGGGTCAATCACTATATATGATATATTGTTTGTTTTGAAACTCAGAGTTTCATCATGATTTTGCCGTTAAAAGACATGTCAGAAGGTTAAAGGAGAAAGTTTGTTTTAACTCCTAAGTGTGAGACTATTAAGCGTACTAGAATATTCATTATATTTTACATAAGCTTCCCATTGTATAGGAGACAATATATTGACAATAGTACTAGGAATGACAACGTGGCGGGGCGGGGACGTGTTTCACTATCCCATACCCATCCCCGTAAAAAAAGTTCATCCCCATACCCAAACCTAACGGGTATCAAACTTTTATTCCATCCCCATCCCCACCGGGTAACGGGTATAATCTTGTACCCATACCCGTACCCGTTTTCTTACTACTTTAATATTAATTTTAATTAATTTTTATAAAATAATAAAAAAATTATGCTAAAGGAAACATAATATTATCAAATATTAAATATTAGGAGTATGGTTATTTTTTCGATATCAAATACTTTGAAATAAATTATAATTGTTTACATTTTATATTAGAATACCAAATAAAATTTAATGAGAACCAAAACATTTATTAAATTTGCAAACA
>Ga0214543_1009095_pt1 | contig 15734 bp, 11 predicted proteins | sample CNSS2metaG_FD_160094 | JGI IMG/M metagenome (GOLD analysis project Ga0214543, IMG submission 160094) | Root nodule microbial communities from cowpea collected in UCLA plant growth center, Los Angeles, California, USA - CNSS2 | ecosystem: Host-associated > Plants > Roots > Nodule | place: USA... | reverse complement strand
ATATATATATATATATATATATATATATATATATATATTTATATATATATATATATATATATACGGTTAAATATATTTGTCATCTTATAAAATACAATATGGAACATGCTAAAATATGATACTTTACATTACTTTTTGATCCATTAGAACCATATCCATATTTCGTTTGGAATCCCATGACTCAACATACCACAAATCTATGATTGTGACAACAAGTTTCAACGTTTCTCTTCTTCCATCAATATTCTTGATCATATCAAAATTTTTTGCCATTTAATACATTACAATAAAATAAGTGTTAAGTTTTAACCAACGACACATCGACTCAAATAACTAATCAAAAAATAGAACAACAAACACAAAATCAAGCTACAGAAACAAACTAACAAACGACAAATCATCTTCCACAAAAAAAAAGCTCACAAAAAAATCAAAACTTTCATCAACAAAAAATGTTCCTACAACTAAAAAAGACTTTGAATAAATATTAAGCAAAGGGAACACAATGATCAACAAAAAAAAAACTCCAAAAAACAAACAAACTTCTTTTCAACAACAACATCTGAAACGTCTTTTAAAAAGGTTCAACACAAAATAACAGAAAAAAGAAGAAGCAAACTTCTATAAACATTTTTTAAAAAATACTACAACATGGGTAAAACAGGTTAAACTAAAAAAGAATGTATAAAAACAAAATCTTTCATGATCGACAACATACAAAAAGGTTCAACATAACAATAACAACCTTTGATGAAGAAGAAAAACCATGCATAAAGAAGAAAGATGCATGAAGAACAATAAATAGGAAATAAATAATATTTAACTTTCAATCAAAAATAAAAAATAAGTATCAAGAACAACAATCAACGAAGAAGAAGTAGGTATGAAGTTACTCAAATGAACTTACGGAGAATAAGCATGAACGAAGAAGAATGAGAAATAGAGAAGAAGGAGGAACATAGAAGAAAAGGTTACCTGGAGAAGAAGGATTCAACTGACTTACCTTCTAGAAGATGGATTTTCAAACCTGTTAACAAATGTCTATCAAACCATTAAACAACCTTCACCGTCAAAACACTACAACATCAAATTGACGAAAATACCATTCATTTAAGACACATGTCAATGAAGTAGAATGTCTAGTTCAGTAACTTCATTATACTAACATTTTCTAACATTTTCTTAGATATATAGTAGACATAGAGTCAAAACACTGCTTTTAAAAGTATACTTCTTGTAAATGAAAGGAAGCTTACGCAGCCTTAGGAACCATTATTTCACCATATATGTAGACACAGTTAATTGATTCCTTAATATACGTATCATTACTCAATAATATAATATTATATTTTAATCTAAACTGCTTAAATTAGAGATTTTTTGGATTACACTTACCTTTACTACAAAACTGACTGATTCTGATTAGGCCCAAGCATGTGAATAGCGTGAGTGAGTCCAACCTTAACAGAAACCATTTAAGAATGTGAGAGTGAGAGGATCTCCAAAATGTCAAAGAGTAGGTATCCAAAAATTATAGGGTTTGGAAATGTTTAGGAGAGTGAATCGTATAACGTGTGTTTGGAAACATCAGTGGAAAAAGAGAGATTGGGAATGAGTGACTTAGGAGGAGAAAAGAAAGGGAGAAAGAACCCGATTGTTGACAGAGTTTCTGAAATTTGGAAGAATATTGGAATTGTGTCCATTGAAGACCACAAGCTGCTTCACTGTGTATGCTACCTTTATCGCCTCTCTTTTCCATCTCGTCTCTCTTATAGAGGAGATGAATGAGTTGGAGTGTGAGTAAGGAGAATAATGTACCAGAGTGTGAATGACGAAGAAAGTGAGCATTTGAATAAGGTTTAATTATACCTTTGGTCCTCATTTTGGAGTCAAAATCTCAAAATAGTACCCAAATTTTTAAAAGTCTCAAATTGCTCCCCTTTTTTGTTAAAAAGTTTCAAGTTTGCCTTTTCTGTTAAGTCAAGGTTGACGTCGTTAGAGGGAGTGACACGTGTTAGTATTATGCCAGATGTCATTTTCTTAGTCTCAATTTAGTCCCTTTATTTTAATTTGTCTCAATTTAGTCCTAATTTTTGTAAAAATTAGCAATTTTGTCCCTCTCCAAATTGAAATCAAATTTAATTTCTATATAAATATACACAAATATTTTCATCAAAATTGATATATCAAGTAAATATTTTTAACCAAATTAATTTCATTTAATTAATATTTTACATTGAACTTTATTTAAAATTGTTTTAAAGTTGTTAATAGAAAATAATGTTAATAGAAAAAATTTCATAAATTAACTAGTTTATGTAACAATAAAACACATAAATTTAAAATTTGAAAACAATTTTAAGTAAAGTTGAATGTGAAACACAATTTTAAATAAACTTAGCTATGTTAAAAATATATAATAAAAATATCAATTTGAATAAAAATATCAAATTTAATAAAAATATTTGTATAATATTTATATAAAATTAATTTTTGTTTCAATTTGGAGAGGGACAAAATTACTAATTTTTACAAAAATTGGGACTAAATTGAGACAAATTAAAATAAAGGGACTAAATTGAGACTAAGGAAATGACACCTAGCATAATACTGACACGTGTCACTGTCACTGCCACATCACTCTATCACTATCACGTGGCACGATGATAGCTTGACACGTGACAATTTTTTGATTTTTTTCAAAAAATTCAAAAAAAAATAAAAAATAAAAAGTAAAATTCAAATAAATAAAATAAAAAAATTCAAAAAATCAAGGAACTGACACGTGACACCCCATTTAACGCCGTCTAACCAGACTTAACAGAAAGGGAAAACTTGAGACGTTTTAACAAAAAAAGAGACCAATTTGAGACTTTTAAAAATTTGGGTACCATTTATAGATTTTGACTCCAAAATGGGGATCAAAGACATAATTAAACCTTTGAATAATTTGAAAATGTGAAAAAGGCACAAAATAATTCCTTGATTCGTCGTCACTTTCAATAAATTAAAAGAAGATATTTTCTAAATTAAAAAAAAATAGAAAACAGCTTTAATATTTTTTTAAAACCGTCTGAGTAAATAAAAATTATAATCAGTTTTAGTTAAAGTTATATATTTATCTTAAACTTATAATTCTTTTAATTTATATTTATCTTAAACTTATAAGTCTTTTAATAAAATTAAAATTTATATATCTAATTTTTTTCTCCATTTATTACATGTTTTAGTTAATTTATTAATATTTATATTTATAATTTATATTTTAATATATACAATTATATTTAAAAAAATTTAAATATTTCAATTAAAAATAATTTTAAAAATTTAAATTAGAAGTATTTTAAAATATTTAAATTAAAAATAGTTTTAAAATATTTAAATTAAAAATAATTTTAAAATATCTAAACTAAAAATAATTTGAAAATATTTAAATTAAAAAATATATATATTTATACTAAAATTTAAAAAAATAATTATAGTACATTTTAATTGAGAAACAATAGTTACAAATATATTTTCTAGTAAATTTGTAGACGAACCAGCTACAATTCTATTTCTTCACTATTTCGTCATAAAATTAGTGAGAGATTAGCTACAAATATATGTTCTAGTAAATTGTAGCTATTTTGCTACGAAGAAGTTACAAATTGTTTCCTTCACTATTTCCTCGTAAATTAGTGAAGAATTAGTTACAAATATATGTATTGACAAATCTGTAGTTATTTTACTACAGACTCACTACAATTTTATTCTTTCGCTATTTCTCACTAATTAGCGAGGAATTAGCTACAAATATTTTCACTTCCTAATTTCTCTAGCTGTTAGAAATATTTTATTATAATTTAAAAAATAAATAATTAAAATAAAAATTCTACTATTACTCATGTTTTTATATACCTTTAATTTATGGGTTAATGTGTTTTATGGCTAACGGCTATATTCTTATTGCAATTTATTGCTTTGTCTCCTTTTGCTACCTATAAATACCACCTAGGTGCATGGGGAACAACAACAATCAGAGAGACAACAAACTCTAGAGTTTTTCTAGAGAAATGTTTTTCTTTTCTTTTCTATATTATCTTTAAAGTGGTGTTCATAAGGTTCGGAATAGGGGCGTTTTCTCTCTAAGGATAGCGCTATGCGTGCCTCAACTCAGGATATTTCTACTTCTTACTTTTTATCTATTATTTATTATTGTTATTATAATTGTTGATCTCTGATTAATATTCATTGTTTTATATATTGTCTTAGTATTATTATTGAGTTAATAATTATTATTATATTATTTCATATTTATATTATTATTAATATTATTTGAGCAATCATTTTCTAACACTAGCAAAATAGAAATTTTCTTGTAATAATAATGTAAAAATGGAATTTTCACTTACAACTCTATTAACTTAGCAAGATCTGGAGAATGGGTTTATTCATAGCTCTAAAAAGTTTAAATGTTCATACTTTTAAATATTTCACTATGGCTATAGGATATCATGATAATTCTAGATTTTTCTATAAATATGAAAGTCAAGATAATTATAGAGCTAAAAAAATTCTAGAATAGTAACAATATTGTTACAATTATTCTGTCTGTTATTTTTATCTTTACAAGAAAAAAAAAACTATTATTCCTCTAAATTTATCTTTGAATATTATTTATGATTTTCACTCAAAGTATAGTTTTTTTTATCATTTTGACTAATTTAGAAACACTACTAAAACATTCATATTTTTTTGCCAATTTTGTTTCAATTTTTTTTAGAAAATACTTGTAAATTTTGTTATGAAAACAAAATGGTGGAAATTGATGTCAATTTTTTTTCAAAATATTTTGTATAAAACACTTTTCACAACAAATTTTGTAGGAAATACTTACAATTTTAATAATTTTTTAGGAAATAATTACCCACGAAAAAATTACTTGCCAATTAAGATTCCTAAAAAAAAATAACAGGAAAAAGTTTTTCTTGCAAATTTGCAAGAAAAATCTCAAGTAATATAAGAATTCTTAATAATGAAACAAGAAATGTGCAATTAATTTTATAATAAATATAATAAAAATTTATATCAACTAGATACGAGATTGATTTATAGTACATAAATAAAAACAATTATCATTTTACAAGCTCATTTTATGATAATAAATTAGATTTAAAATTCACTTTTGATATGGTAAGAGATATTATTCTAGTTAAATTTACTAAATTTATTGTTTTATCAAACCACTTATGAGTAAAAATAATCCTTACCTTCTACATTATAATTTTCTTAAGTTATAATAGGTTGAAAAGAGTGTTTCCAGAAACAATAGATGATTCAGAAACAACAAATATGAAGGAAAGAGGACTTTAGATAGCATCTTAGTAGTTAATGATGTTGTGGAAGATTGTAGGTAAAGAAAAAAGAGTGTGGTAATTGTTAATGTGGATCTAAACTCTAATTACCATTGTGTCTATCTTAGTTAATGGAAGTCAAACCCAAAGTTTAGATCAACAAAAGGTTCGAGGTAAGGGGATCCAATGGCCCCACTTTTATTCCTTGTAGTAGCAAAGGGGTTAGAAGGAATTGTGAGATAAACAACAAAGAAATAATTGTACTAAGGTGTGAGTGTGAGGAACAAGGGCGTTGAGGTTGGCTTACTACAGTTTGTAGATGATACTGTATTTGTTTATGAAGAAAGTACTCACAACATACTAGTTATAGAAGCTAACCTGAGAAGCTTTGAGTTGTTGTGTGGTCTCAAGACTAAGTTTTGTGAAAGTAAGATTGGAGGACCAGGGTTGAACATGGAAGTAATGGATAATTTCTCTAGGATCCTATACTATAGATATATGAAAGCCATGTTTAAGTACCTAGGTATACCAATAAGCAGGGCTGAACATATTTCTTAAACTATACTATAGTTAATTGTACTATATTAAATAAAATTATTTATAATATTAATTGAATTGAATTATATTAGTTTTAGAAAACTAAACTCTTATTAAGTTAACAAAGTTATCTGTTGAACTATAGTAAATAGACTTTTGAAATGAAAGAAAAGACTAAGAAAGTAAAGTACCAACAAATAAGATATTGGTTTTCTGTTTTAGCCTTTGCTTTTTCACATTGAAATATTTTTTTTTACTCTATTTTAATTTTTTTTATACTATTAACAATTAATTTATTAAAAAAATTATAAATTTATGTTAGATCTTATTTTTTATTTTGAATGAATTTTATTATGTAATGTTATTTTTATGTTATAATTTTACAAAAATTTGTTTTCAACAGTTAAGTTGTGTCACAATTAACATTTTTATAATTTTTTTTATTTATATTAAAGTTTTCCGTAACTTAAAATTAATTAAAATATTAAAATTAATATAATAAATATAAGTATCGGTATTAACGTATTTTTTATATTTTAAAATCTTATGTAATATTACTTTTCAGTTTTACGATGTTTATTATGTTGCGTGAAATTTGTCAAAAGGATTTATTTTAGAAAATTCTCAAAATTAATATTTTTTTAACATTTGTATTCATTAATATTTGTGTAAAAAATGTTCTAGAAATTTTATGAAGTTCTAAAATATATTTCGTGAAGCAACGAACCAATAACTTTTTATATTTTTTAAGAATTTTTTAAAATAAATCCTCTTTAAAAAAGTTGATGCCACATAATAAATATTTTAAAACAAAAAATAATATTACATAAAATTTTAAAATAAAAAAATACGTTAGTATCAATATTTATATTTATTATACTAATTTCAATATTTAAGTTACGAAAAACTTAAATCTAAATAAAAAATTATAAAAATGTTAGTTGTCACAAAATTTAATTTTTAAAAATAACTTCTGTAAAATCATAAAATCATAACATAAAAATAACATTACATAGTAAAATTCATTCAAAATAAAATAAGATCTTGAATGAATTTATAATTTTTTTAATAAATTAATTATAAATATTTTATAGTTTTCTCAGAGAAAGAGTAAAGAAAAAAAATTAAGATAAAATAAAATAAATATTTCAATATGAAAGAGAAAGAATAGAACGTAAGACACAAAACACATAAGTCCAATTCTTATCCTAATACCAATATTTTATTTGTGGTATTTTGCTCTTTCAATCTTTTCTTTCACATTAATAACCTATTTACTATAGTTCAACAGTTAACTTAGTTAATTTAACATAAGTTTAGTTTCTTAAAACTGAACTATTTTATAATACAGTTCAACTATTATTATGAATAGTTTAGTATATTTTAGTTTAATATAGTACAATTAACTATAATTTAGTATAGTTTAGTAAATTATGCCAAGCCCTACCAATAAGGGGGAATCCAATAAAAAACAGTTTTGGCAAGTTATGGTAGACAAAGTTAAGCATAAGTTAACTAGTTGGAAAGGTAGGTCATTGTCATTTGTTAGTCATTTTGCCTAATAAAGTCTGTCATTTTAGCACTTCTTTTATATTATCTATCTTTCTACAAAGTGTAAAAAGGTGTATGTAAAGAGCTCATAAAAGTATAAAGAAATTTTCTTTGAGGTTGGGGATCTGAGGATAGAAAGATAACATGGATTAAATGTCAAACCTTATATAAGACTAAGGAAAAAGGAGGATAAGGAATTATAGATATTGTTAACAAAGTCCTTTTAGAAAAATGGAAATGGAGATTAGGCATGGAAAATCAAGGAAAGTGGAATGAAATTTTATAATCTAAGTATAGATCTTGGAGAAACTTAAATGATTTTAACACAACATAGAAGGGATCCTAGTGGTGGAAAGATATATGCTTTATTAGTGGATGCATCCAACAAAGGGTATTGGTTGAAAATAGTGTAATATGGAGAGTAGGAGAAGGAAATAAAATTAAGTTTTGAAGAAAAATGGGTAGGAGGAATATCACTCTATTGTAGGTTTCCTAGTCTATTTACAATTTCAAACGTAAAGATAAAACTATAGGGGAGTTGTGGGTTGGGTATAGGAGAAAGCCCAACATGAATTATTACAATTCATAATGGCCAAACTTTCAAAAGAGATTGTGAGGATTCCTAGGTATGGAAGAAGGAAGAAGAAGAATCATTTTCTATGAGGTTCACATATAATATATTGCAAGGTAGGCTAGGTGGGGAACATGATAGTGCTTTTTAAGTCCTTGTGGAGCTAAAATGTTATTCCGAAGGTGCAAACATTAAGGAAGAGGGTAATGATAATAAGGTGGAAACAAAGGAAAAATTAGTAAGTAAAGGTACATAGTTAGGTAATATCTCTTGTGAGTTGTGTACAAAAAATGAGAACATCAAACATATCTTCTTTGACAATAAAATTACCCAAACTATGTGGGAGATGTGTGATAGGTAGGTGAGAATGACTACAATGCATCACAACCAACCCATTGTTAACTTCCAACACTTTCATATATGCAAATAAATGGAAAACAAAAATAAAATATAGAAAGGAACATGGTTAGTAATTATCTAGAAAATTTGGAACCATAAAAATGGAATAATCTTTAAACAAAGGAAAGTAGACCTAGAAATTTTTTTTGTATGGCACAAGTGAGTGCATGGTTACCTAATGCTACATTTTCATATAGTGATTGGTACCAATGTCCAATTCAAGGCTTAAAGTCATTGTGAAATTTAGTTATGGAATTATTAATCCAAGACATATACACATTAGGATAAACAACATAGGAATGCTGGTTTTCGTTTTGTAGGGATAGATAATGTTAGGGAAGCGTTGGGAAGACCTGTTCTTTTATTGCAAGTACTAGTGTTGGGGAGTACAAATCTTCTTTTTACAAGAATTAGAGCTGTTAAAATAGGTTGGAACCCGTAAGCCAAATCAGCCCACCACGAGTTCGAGTCGGATTGGGTTAAAATTCTTTTACAAATTTCAATACGGGTTGATTTTTGACTTGACCCACTTAGAACCTGGCTCACCCGGGTTGAACCCGTGGTGAGCCAGGTTGGCTCACCAACTCGCAAATAAAGGGTCACACAAGTGTTTTTTTATTAAGTTGGGCTTTACATTTGGGTCGAGTTAGGTTTTTTTTTAGCTAACACATTGATACTTTGTACTTTTATGATTTTAGTTTGTATTTGGAGTTTAACATCTTTTGGAATGTATTTTTGGATTATATTGAAGTTTATTTAGATTTTAATCAAAATTATAATTTAGTTTTGACTGAAAAAAATAAAAAAATTTTATTTTTTTAATTGAGCCAGTGAGCCAACCTGTTTAATCCACTAATCTGTGGTGGGCTAGGCCATGTTTGAATTGTTTTGGCTTGCTAATAAGTGAGTCGAGTTGGGTTGACTCACTAAGTGGCCAACCTGTGGTGGGTCAAGCCAGGTCGGGCCGGGTTACCCATTTTGACAACTCTAGCAAGAATGGAGCTGGGAGATCAAAACCACATGTAGGGATGATGGACGTTGTTTTCGCGTCTCTAGCAAGGGCTACTTCAAAGGTCGTGAGACTTTATCATGGTTAAGACTTTCATGCTGCTTCAAGGGTTGTGAGACTGTATCAACTCAAACCTCCCCTTATTGATGTATTTGGGTAGTCAATAACCGTTTATGATGTTTACACAATTTAATGTAATAGTATTCTTTGTTTGTGATTATATTTATTATTGTAAACATTTTCAGACTAGAAATATGATTTTGCCACTAATTTACTTATTTTTATCAAGTTTTTCTCCCTAATACATAATTAAAAAATTGCTAATTAATGACAGAAAAAATTTTGTTGATAATAACGAATATTTGTCGGTAAATGAAATTTAACAATGGATTACCAATAACCAAAAATCAACCTATAAAATGGTCATCGATAAATTTTATTAACGGTAATTTATTGGTAAGCATATGTTGGTAATTACAGACAAATTCTCACCATTAGTAAAATCCATCAGTAAATGTTGCGATTGTATATTATTTTTCCTCTTTTTTTCTTCTTCTTTTCCTCTTTTTTTCTTTTTCCTTTCTTTCTTCTTCTTCTTTTTCCTCATATTCCTCCTTCCCCTCTACCACCATTGCCACCACCACTGATTTTGGCTCTCCTCCTCCCTATATTCTCCTCATCTTCCATTTCCTTCTCCTCCTCCTCTAACTCTAGCTGCTATCGTTGTCATGCCTCCACCACGAACTTCAACTTCTCCTCCTCCTCCTTTTCTCTTCTTCTTTTCTACTACTCACACATCTCCATTTAACTTATAAAAAAAATCTCATCAGAGTTGGTGAGAAATTTTTTGCTCATTTTACTGACAAATATTACCATTGGATACAATACCAACAACAATATTTGTCGATAATATAAATTCTAATTTACTGGCAAATGCTACCAATAGATTTTACCTACGAATTCATTACGGACAAATATTCTCATCAATAATTAAGAAAAAAAATTCTTGTAGTAATAGGTTATTTTTTAACACATGCTAAGTAATATTGATACCTACAAAATGTGTAAGCCTAATACGATGCTATTTTTTACATATTTTTTTGTAAAATAGTTAGAATATCCTAAATGCTCTAATTTTATTAAATTCATTTTTTTCTAATAAAAAGACATAATATTGTATAGATAAATACATATACCATGAATAGAGTAGGAGTTATAGTTTATGATTTAAATTTTTGGCTTTTCAGATTTGGTAAGTTTTACTTAGTGGGGTAAACTTGTGGTATTGTTTTAATGAACTTTGATCATTCAGAAACGGGAATTGAGTGCTAAGATAATAATGTTCCAAAGCTCCTCTCCAAATTAGGAATTGCTCTACTCATTTAGGAGATCTTGAATAGTATAGGATGGCTATTCTGCATTATATTACTATATAGAATCTTATTTTAGATCGTTTTTATGCTATTTTTTCTTTTGTGATATTTATATTAAGTTACATTTTGGAAGATCATTGAGTTGGAGTTATTATGTTTTAAAATATGTGGATTTCCATAATTTTTTTTTCTTTCGGCAAAGAATGGTAAAAATTTATAAAGGATAACTATGTACTATTCCCATAACTTTTACATTCCATACAAAAATTTGTAGTTTCATCTTTTGTATATATTCACGTTTGGAAATTTTATTAGTGTGTAGGATAAAATTTTATATTCTGTATCAGTTGAAGCTTTGTTGTTATAACTTTGGTACGGGGCCTTCTCCCTGCATCTCCAACAGTTCTTCTGTACCCCCAAAATTGACCATTATACCCTTATTTAACATATGGGTGAGAGTGGGTGAAAGTGGGTAGGGACACAGTAAATTTCATTTACTGCGTCGCCAACGTCCCTGCCCTGCACCCCCAAAATGTAACTATTAGTATTTCTTCTACTCCCGTTTCTTCTCCATCCTAGTGTCTGCTTTCATTTAAAATTTTGCTCAGTTTCATTCTCTATACTCCGTGGTCCCTGAGAGCTTTAATTTTTCTGTCCTTCATTCGTTCATTGTCTCTGGTGGTGGTGGTACCTCTTCTGGTTTGTATCACTTTCATTTATTTTTTTTGTAAAAATCATTATTCTCTCAGTGTCTTCAGTTTGCGTTGTGGTTATTGTGATTGAAGTTTCTGTCATTGTTGGTTCTTTGAAGGAAGGTGGTTGTGAGTAACTGCGTTATCTTCTCTCCAAGTGGTAGTTCCCGTCTATCCAGGTTAGCCTTCATACCAGCTTAAGTTTTTTCTGTTTGCTTGTGATGTGAAACGGAATTTGTTTTCCGTTTCATAAACTATATAACGAAATCTTTTATGAAACGGATTCTCGAATGCGTTTCAAACTTTTACCAAACGGAATACAAAAGTTGTTTCACAAAAAAAGTCAAAATGTATGGGAAACGGAATACAGATTCCGTTTCATAACATTTTGAAACGGATTCTGTAATCCGTTTCATAAAAAAAATTACTATTCTTTTTGAAACGGAATACAGATTCCGTTTCATAACACTGTGAAACGGATTCTGTAATCCGTTTCATAAAAAAAATTGCAATTTTTTTATGAAACGGATTACAGAATCCGTTTCACAGTGTTATGAAACGGAATCTGTATTCTGTTTCCCATAAATTTTGATTTTCCCATTCATAACAAAATTACACCCCACCCCATTACTTTTAAACCTTACTCTGTGGTAAATATATATATAGATAGATATACATGACTCATGTTCGTAGCTGGTTGTGAGGATGCTGTAAGTCACCTTTCTTAATTTAATAATAGAGTTTCTTACAATGACATTTGTTTTTGGTGTTTTAATTCAATGAAGGCATAAGCCTAATGCGTTTCTTAGATGATAAATTAGAGTTGATAAGCCTAATGCATTTCTTAGATGATAAATGAGAGTTGATAAGGAATCCGTTTCACAATTTTATGAAACGGAAAGTGTATGCCGTTTCCCATAAATTTTGATTTTTTTGCTTACACCCCATTCATAAAAAAATTACACCCTCACCCCATTACTTTTAAACCTTACTTTTAAACCTTAGTGGTAAATAAACCTTGCATGATAATCTCTTCAAAATTACACCCACACCCTATTTCTTTCTTCTTGATTCCATTTCCAGTTCCGACAACAATGTGCAAAGAAAAGAAGTCGTGAATAAGATTGGTGGCATGCATGTACATGTTGTCGTCGTCTAAGAAATAGAATTGAATCAGTTATTTCATTCAAATTCCCGCTCCTTATTTGCATGGTTGTTTTGTCCGACAGACAAAACACTGAAACATCAAATAGAAACCAATTTTTTTTTCCAAACGGATTACATAATCCGTTTCTTAAAGATGTGAAACGGAATTTGTAACCCATTTCACCAAGTTGCCTGTCCTTTTTTGTCAAACGGGTTTTGGGATCCGTTTCATATGTTTGTGAAACGGAAGGTATTCCGTTTTATACTTGGATTTTGTGTGTTGGTACTGAATGTTGATACGTGTATATTGTGTTATTGGTGAATTTTTAATGTGAGTAAATGTATACTGTGTGATTGGTGAATTTTCTAACGTAAATCATGCAATCAGTTATGAATATCAGCATGCAATCAGTTTTCAATTTTTGATACGTGTTGCATTCACTCTTTTTCTCTGATACGTGTTGCATTCTTTTTTTAATTGCATTATTTTTTAATATTCTTATGTATTATGTGGTTACCCTGGATGGGTTATTTACGTATTAATTTTTTTATTATAGTTCATTATGGAAGATCATCATTTTAGTTATTTGAGTTTCTTGGATTCTCAAGCGGATTCTCAACTAAATTGTAGTCTCATGTCAGAGTTTTCTGATTTTGTTCATGATATCTGCGAACAAGATTATACATCTCATTTTTCAACCGATGATATTTTCTCAACACGTGAAGATTTAATTAAATGGGTTAGAGGGGTTGCTTATAATCTTGGATTTGTTGTTATTATTCTAAGATCGGATAAATATAATGGACAACCTGGAAGAAAGACCCATGTATTATTAGGTTGTGAAAGAGGTGGAAAATATAGAAAATACAAGTGTGATGCAGAACCGAGTTTATCTTGGACAAGAAAATGTGATTGTCCCTTTAGATTGAGAGGGAGACCCATATCTCAAGGGGAGGGATGGGTGTTGAATGTAAAATGTGGTTACCATAATCACGATGTCTCATCTACTCTAGTTGGTCACCCCTATGCGAGTAGGTTGAAGTCTACTGAACAGTCGTTGCTTGTTGATATGACTAAAAGTCAAGTAAAACCTGCAAATATACTTCTCACTCTCAAAGAAAAAGATGAGTGTAATGTTACAACTCTAAAGCAAGTGTATAATGCAAGATATAGGTACAAACGTTCAATAAGAGGTTCAAGAACTGAGTTACAACAGTTAATGTTGATGTTGGAACGTGATCACTACATCCATTTTAGTAGATGTCTTGATGAATCTGATGTGGTTAGCGATTTGTTCTGGACCCATCCTGATGCTGTGAAGTTGTTAAATTCATTCAATATTGTGTTCTTAATGGATAGTACCTATAAAACCAACAAATATCGGTTGCCATTACTTGAGATTGTTGGTGTGACCTCAACAGGATTAACTTTCTCGGCCGCTTTTGCATTTTTATCTAGTGAAAAGCAAAATAATTTCATTTGGGCTCTTGAAAGGCTAAGAGGTCTATTTATGACGTCCGAGGGTGGTCCACAAGTCATTGTAACTGATAGGGATCTTGCTCTAATGAATGCTGTTGGCATGGTGTTCCCTCAGTGTTATCATCTTCTATGCCGTTTCCACATTCAAAAAAATGTGCAGGCAAAGTGCAAAATGTTAGTAAATTCTGTTGACGCATGGGATGTTGTACTTCAAGCCTGGGAGAATGTCATGGACTGTGAAGATGAATTAAAGTTCAACGAGTGTGTTCATCGTCTTGAGCTTGTTTGCCAGCCATGGCCTGTATTCTTTGAATATGTTAACGACTCGTGGATCATTCCTTATAAGAAATTCTTTGTGAAGGCATGGACGAACAAAGTTATGCATTTGGGGAATACAACATCAAACAGGTATGTTTGCATTTTGCTATTAATTAAATTTTTTTATTAATGGTTTATATGATTTCCTTGTATAAATTGTACTAGGGTTGAGTCAGCTCACTAGAGTCTGAAAAAAGTTCTTGGAAGTAGTATGGGAGACCTTTGTTCGTGTTGGGATGGAATTCACAACGTTATTATCTTGCAACACAACGAAATTAAGGCGCCTTTTGAAAGAAGTATAAATCTGATCAGTGACTCTTACAAGGCATTGAGTTATAGATGTGCCTTAGAACTCCTTGCTCCAGAGTTGGAAAGAGTAAAGAAGATTGGATTCGATAGTAGTCGTTGTGGCTGCATTCTCAGACAAACTTATGGTCTACCATGTGCGTGTGAATTAGCATGATATGATCCTGGGATGATTCCTCTCCAAGAAATTCATGTCATGTGGACTAGGTTGAGCTTCTCAAATGTGTCGTCTTCACAATCCGAAGGGCAATTATCTATTCAGAGGGAGGTTGATCTACTGCTTAATCTTTTCAAAGAAGTTGATATTGCAGGAAAAGTGACCATAAAACATAAATTACTTGACATAGTTTGCCCTTCGATGACATCGATGTTACCGCCACCGAGTAAAGTTAAGACGAAAGGTGCACCTAAGAATCATAGATCAAAGAAGTCAACCAAACGTGATCCCTCATATTTTGAGCATGTGGAGGCCTTCATTGAGTCATCAAGACAAGACAAATGTGTTGCAAAAACAGAAAACAAGATGAAGACCAAAGGTGTAATTCAAGAAAAAGTAATACCCATGCTAGTGTTGGAAGGGGGAGCCTTTCATCCATAAATGAAGAACAATTTTGATGATGTCTACTGATCTAGGATAAAATATAGCTTGGTCCAGTTAGAATATGCATTAGGCAATTAGCTTCTCTTTATCAATTGTATTTCAGGCCTGCTGTGTAATTCTGCATATGATTAGTTTTTTAACTAATGGATTAGTTGTGAGTATGGTACAAAGTAAGTGAAAATATACTCACGATAATCGATTAGGTAAATTGCTAATCGAATTAGTGACAACAAAAACCTTTGTATAAAAGCTGTTTTGGAATTTGTTTTGGGTTAGGAATTTTTAGAGAGATCACGCAGTCTTCATCTGAGATAGAGCCATCTGAGAGACACAAAAGCTTCAGAAGATTCTGCAATAACTCAAGTACAGATCCAAGAAGAGTTGATGGTTGATTCTACCATGATGGATCTTGCTT
>Ga0214543_1009094_pt1 | contig 15735 bp, 15 predicted proteins | sample CNSS2metaG_FD_160094 | JGI IMG/M metagenome (GOLD analysis project Ga0214543, IMG submission 160094) | Root nodule microbial communities from cowpea collected in UCLA plant growth center, Los Angeles, California, USA - CNSS2 | ecosystem: Host-associated > Plants > Roots > Nodule | place: USA... | reverse complement strand
TTTCATATTATATATATAATATATATATATATATATATATATATATATATATATATATATATATATATATATATATATATATATATATATATATTACTGACCTAATAGAAAATATGTTCAGTCGTTCAATAATTTTCATTATATAGCCAAATCTATATTCTCTGAAAATTCTTTATAATCAGAACACATCACATGTATTTGAGACCCAAATTAATCAATTAGAAAATTCTTCACTATGTAAAAACTGGCAAAATAATTGGAAATGCAATATTACACAATTGAAGCCTTAATTTACTGCCACAAAAGTGTTTTGAACACTTTCACAAAATAATTGAATGATTTTAAATTACCATTTCCCAACCATCAGGCAAATGTAGTAGAGTGAGCTATTATATTGATAAAAGAACGAATCCCTCTTCAAACCCACATATAACCAAAAAATGTTGCTTTGTACTTCCTTCCTTCCATATGACATACTTCTTATAAGCTTTATCCAACAAATCTTCCATTTGTTTATTTTGTTTATTGTATGTGATATTTGTGTAATATTGATTAGAAATCATTACAAAGTAGTAAGAAAGATTTAAAATGTAAATGGTAACATAACACAGTATGATCAACTATCAAAAGAACATGTCATTCACCTTTTACGTTCCTCACTTCGTTTTCTCCATTTAGTTTTTATCACCAAATCAGACCCAATCACCCTTATCAAGATGAAGCCAAACTGGAAAAGAAACAAACAGAGAACGAAAGGGAGGAGGTGTATAAATATAGAGTCAGCCAAAAAATGGTATATAAATATAGCTAATGGTATACACTACAAAAAAATCACTACTTACCAACGGCTAGAATCCATCCGTAATGGACATTATTCGTCGGAAATATGATTTTATTGACGAAATTTCAATAGACAATATTTACTGACGAATAAGTGATCGTCGGTAATTACCAATGGACGTGCCATCGATAAATCCATCGGTAAAGGGCGAATGACTGTGTTATCCTGTGCAGTTTACCAATGGATATACTCGTCGATAAATCCTTCGATAAAGTTAACTATATCTACAAAATCAGTTTTAATTTCTCCATTACCACACACAATCAGACTTGCATAAACATTGCAAAGCATACATACACTACAAGAAAATGCCTCATTAGTAATCAATTTTAGTGACCAAAAGTTGTTAGCCAAAACCATGGTAGCTAATTTTAAAAACCAATTTAGTGACCAATTATAATCTTTTATTCATAAAAGTAACTATTTTAGTAACCAATAATTTTTTATTTTGTAAATTGGTATCTATATTAGTCATTATATTAACTAACAACTTTTGGTCACTAAAATTGGTTACTAATGAAACATTTTCTTATAGTGATATACCTGCCAATTACAGAAATTCATGCCAAATATCCATTAACTAACTTCTAAATTCAGTGTACACAATAAAAAATAAAAGTATTAGTAATCAGTGAATATATCCAAGGTACAATTATTCTAAACATAACTTTCATAAGTCAGAAACCTTAATAATCTACATAGTCATCAAAATCAACAAGGTCTTCAGGGTCTGGAACTGGGTTGGGCTACACTTGGCTAGATTGCTTTGGACTTGGTTAGACATGGCTAGGCTGCACTTCTGTAGGCTGGGCAGGTGAAGGTTGTTGTTGAGACTGTGTTAGGTTGGATATAGCTTGTCGGAGGACTTGTTGGTCATGAGGTAGTAATGTGAGGAGTATATTCTGTAACGATTGAAGTTGACCTTTCAATTACGCATAAGCCTGGTCATTTTCTTGCAATTGCTAATCAATTACTTTTAGCTTTTCATCAGTTTCTTGTAGTCGTTGTTTGAATGTTCAGTCAAAAAAATTGCATAGGAAAATTAGAAAGCTAATTTGCATGAAAAAAGGGATTCCTCAGCTTAAAAAATGACTCTAATTATATGTCTTAGACCTTAGACACAAAGATAATAGTGAAGACATTCTAAACAAATTGATTAAGAAACTTTTTCCCTGCATTGCTTGACACGGTAGAGATCACCACCTCTCTATTTTTGTTGAAAACTTTTTTACTGCATGTCATGAAATAATGGGCAATCAATCACAAATGGGTAAAGATAAAGGTTGTTTAAAAAAATGAAAAATGTCACATTTTATTTTAAGCATAGCAAAGATCCTCATTATAAGACAATATATGATACTTTACAAAACAATATGGAAGTTGGGCATATATTGTTTCTTACCTTACTATCTTCCATCTTGTTTGGCTTTATAAATGGAATAAAAAACAACTTTATTCATTGGACCTAATAGTCAATAAAATCACAATAGAAAGCTTAAATCATTCTTTAGAGAAAGAAATAGTTGAAAAAGAGCACATTTGTTTCTCTAAAAAAAATCACTAATTTTTCAACATACACATTCCTCTAAAATCAAACCGAGTTAAACCAATATTCCGATCCAAATACCCTTGAATACCTTTTCCTGAAAATCTAGGGAATACTATTTTTTCCACGAAAAATACCACAAAAAATAAAGAAGAAAATGAAACTTTGGCCGAGAAGAAAAAAGGAAGAACAATAACAAAAAATAACTCTAAAATCAAACTGAGTTCAACCAATATCCCGATCCAAATACCCTAGATCACATTCTCATGCAAGTCTATTAAAAACAATTTTTGCCGCGAAAAATAACCACAAAAATTAAAGAAGAAAACGAAACTTGGCACCCTAAAAGAAAAAAAGGAAAAAGAATAACAAAAAATAACCTTAACCATATAAAAATTCTGTTTTGCATGAACAATAACAAATAGTGAGTAAACAAAATTAACTTAGAACAAAGAAGAAGGATCCGACAAGAAGAATAAGTAAAATGGAAGAAGAAAAACAAAAATTAAATTGGACGAAACTGATTGCCTTGGAGAAGAAGGATGTTGCTGTCAACCGTCAATCATTAATTAAAGAAGGCTCTCGGGCGGCAAAAACACAACAACATTAAAAAGATAAAAATATCCTTAATTTTAGACACGTGTCAATAAATTAAAATGTCTATTTCAGTAACTTACCTATACTAAGATTGTCTTAGATATATAGTAAATCGGTTTTTAATTCATGAAGTCTAAGTGAAAATTGTCAGTTCATTTTCGAAACTTTTGACCAATTTAGTCATTTATCTCTAAGAGTATGTGGATCTAGTTTTTTCAACCAAATTTTATTAAGTTTATCTAATGTTTTAAGCGCATTTCATGATAGTATTTGAATTGTTTACACCATTTGACACATTTTTGCTTCGATATTAGTTCAAATATTATCATAAAACACATTTGAAACATCAAATAAACTTAATCAAATTTGGTTAAAAAGATTAATTCCACACATTTCTAAACGTAAAAGACTAAATTATGCCAAAGTTTTGAAGATGAGCTAATTTCAGTTTTTACTTACCAAAATCATATTTAACCCTTAATTATATATTCATTTGATTACCATTACATAGTTTAATATCCAATAATTTATATATAAAAATGGTTTTAGTACTTCTTATTATTAATGTTCCTGCAGAAGAGTCTCCGAAGCTCAAGTAAGTCAAAGCTCTCAGAAAGTTAAATCGGTGATTAATAAATGCGTACCTTTAATTCGTGGGGTCCATGCGTATTTATAGAGCATTAATGATGTTCGTTTACCCAATGGGTCGGGCCTTTGTTTGGGCCCTAGCCTGGGTTATGAGTGGGCCTGGGCCCTAACCCAGGCCCCCAAGGTCCATCGAACGCGGGGACCTCCATTTTACTAAGTCTTCGAGGGCGGTCTGATTCGTTTATTTCTTGGCTTGTCAGATGTCGTCCTTGGCCGTGTACTGTCCGTGTTGGCCATTTTGTTGTTACTAGCCTTTATTCATTTAAATTCGAGACCATGGCGGCCCAGGTTGTGTACTTGGGTTGTCTTTGGCATGTTCGTGAGGTTTATCATTTATACGGTTAAATTGGCCAGGTCCGGTATAAGTTAGACTTACTCGGCCTAGACTGAATACTTGGCTGCCTTGATATATTTTTTACTTATTTGATTGAGTTCGGTTAGGTGTGGTACAATTTAATAAATAAATTATTAACTTTCATTATGTTATCATGCCTTTTGCTTCTTCACCATACTTATATATTATTATTAAACTAAATTTAAAACTTGTTTATTCAAAATTATATTTAATTATATTATTTTTTCCAACATAATAAAAAAATCATTAAGAGAAAAAATGCCAATGTGCACGCACGTGTTAAAAGAGAGTTAAATGCATTAAAATAACCACAATTTTCTCAAATCTACATTAATTTTGTTTTCTGTGACAAACTTTACTACGTTAGTCAGACTCCCTATTTCAACAACCATGCATTGTATTTGTTAACACTAAAAATATAAAAAATTACATATATACTACATTTATCAAATGATTATGAACTTTTACTATATTTGAAACTAAACTTACATAAACTAAAATTTCAATCATTAATTTCAATTTGTTATGTTAATTTCTTGAGTGAAAAATCAAATTCATAAATAAATACCAATTACATTAACTTCTTCATTTCTTAGCTACAATTATTACTTCGAATGTATAATAATATAGTCTAATTCAAAATGCCTTATGGATAAAATAAAATATCAAATAACATTATTTCTCTCATTATTTATTAACAATGACCATACTTTTTTTCATTAAACATTATTATGTAATAATTTAATTACTTAATTATTTTTTAAAATAATTAAAAATATATTTTAATAACATACCTATATACTATATATAATTATAATATTTACTAGGTTGAGACCCGTGCGTACGCACGGATAGTTTTTTTTTTTTTGCGTGTTATTGGTTATAGATTTCACATTTATTTATTTATTTATGTTTTATCTAATTAAATATGGAATTATTTGATTAATAGAAATTTTAATTATAGATATTGGTTTAGGTAATAAATTTAATCAAAAAAGGAATAGTATTATTATAATATAATATTTTTTCTACAGCAAAAGTAGTATGATTATATTTAAGATTTGATTTGGAGAATCTGATTTTGGCGGTAAGTTATATTTATTATTTATGTTTTCGAAATATGTGGCCTTTTGTTATATGTTGCGTCTCGATTTGATTAAAGGAGTAAAGGAAACGTTGGAGTAAAAGAGCTAGAGAAATGTTTTATTAAGTGTATTGTTCGGTTTCTGGGAAGAAGAACAAAAGAAAACCCTTCAGAGTCCATAACTTTGTGTTTCATTTCCGCAGAAGGGAAAATGTCAGGTTCCAAACGTTTCAGTTTCAAAAATTTTTACCAGAACTCGATCATGTTCTTGGATCCTTCAGAGGTTAGTGTTAATGCAATTGTTTGTTTTTTGTTTTTTTGTCCTTCTTAATGTGATTTGGTTTGAAAGCAGTTGTTTTTAATGTGATTTTGTTTGAGAGTAGGGAATTTCTTAAAAACAAAAATTATTGAACGTATTCCTTCCCGTTTCTGTTTTTCCCAGGATTTTTTAGTGTTTGATGAAGGCTTCTTCTTGGAATGGGGTAAATCATTAGTAATAGGGACGAACTATTTTTCTGATCCTGTGGGAAATGAGCTTAACATTAAGTTTGACGAAAATCTGGTGGCAGAGAGGAAATTTCGTGGTGTTTTTCAGATATTAGGGTTCTATAATCTGCGATGCATGTGTTACGTATGCACTCTGTTTTATGGAGATAGGTACTTTCGGTTAAGAGTCTTTGACTCATATTGGAAGGAAGTTGAGTATCCTGTGGTAGGCCAATCAAGGACTGGGATGACCTATGACCCTTTTGGTTCACCACGATTTTTTCAATGTTTTAGAGTGAAGTTGCTGCGATCGACGGTAAAATCTTGTATTCCTTACATATTTTGATTAATTTTGCGCAGGTATATCTATATTTTCTAATTTTTGCTTTACTTGTATTGCTTCTGAACAGCCATACATTCTTCTCCCAGACGAATCTCAGATGTTTTCTTAGGATGAACTAAAACTTGATCATAAAGTTGAACTTTATGACCCTCTTAGAAAAAAGTTTGAGCTGTCTGTGGATACAACAAATGTAGGCAATATTGTATTGTTTGGGTTGGCAGAATTTATGAAGTACTATGGGTTCAAGAATTGTTTTTTCTTACACTTGAGTTATATAGGAAAAAATCAATTTATCCATAAGATTTTCTCCCCTGAAGGAGTAGAAATGGTGTACTGTAGGGATTCAGTGAGTGGAAATGATATAGAGCATGGTGTTGTTAATGAGCATGTTGTTAGTGGCATTCCTGATAATGTTGGCGTTAGTGCTATTCCTGATAATGCGTCACATATTAGTGATGATGGACTGGTGAAATACTTAACTCATTATGATGTTCGAATTTCATGTTTGGTATACTTTATGTTTATGGCTGTATATTTCTCAGAGTTGTATTGTTATGGAATAGACGATGATGGCTCAGCTGCTGGTGATGACATAAAATTTGTAATAGACGATGATAAGAAAAATATCATCCATGTTGTAAAGGTTTAGGTGTGTTCGTTAATTTACTTTTTGGCTTTTTTGGAATGCCTTTATAGTTAGGTATCATGTTAGAATTGGAAAACAATTTTTGTTTTGTGAACTCCTGTTTAACTTTGGATTGTTATTTTGTTCAACGATGATATTTGACCAATGTAGTCGAGGTTGAAGATTAAATATTATTAAAATGTTTAGATATTGATTGAGACTATACGTAATAATATTTCATTACTTAAAATGGTTGAATTTTTGTTCGTATATTAACGCGGTTTTAATGTAGTAATTAAAGTAATAAATTATCTAGTATAGAATTGTTTAATTTTTGTTGGTATATTAACGTGTGTACTAAATTACTTGAATGTAACAATTAAAATAATAAATTGTCCAATACTAATTAAAGTAATGTCTATTTTCGTATAATTTTGGATGTTATAGAAAATTTATTAATAGAGTAGAAGTTACAGAGAAATTTTATTAAAAAAAGAATTAATCCCAAAAATTGATTAATAAACCAAAGCTTTGTACGAATGTGATGAAAATATTTAACTACAATAATTGATTAATAACAAAAATTCTTTAATGTTAATGTTAATCAAATAATTAAGTGCGATGATCCAGTTGTGTACCGATATTATAGTCATGGCTAATGGTATATTTATAGCTAAGACTTGTGGTGGTGTGGTTAGTAAAATTTTGGATTGGGTTCTAAGTTGACGTACTGCTAATGGATCATGAAACACAACATACTGGAAGATGTATGTTTGTGAGTAAAAACTGGACTTGGAAAAAAATTGAATATAATCAATTTTATCGTAGTAGTGGAGAAATCAATTTTGGTGGCGTTGTTATCAAAGTTCAATATAAGTTAGGTCAGTTTGTTGGTTTCAGTTTAAATGCATTGTCATGTGTTGTGCAATAGGACAAAATAATGGTCAACTTGAAAAGATTCTAAAGTAGTCATTGGTCATGGGTTCATATAGCGGAACTTGTAAGCTTTTGGGAACAATTGAAGTTGGAACAATGGAAGGAGCTTGATATCTAATTTGGTGAGTTCTTCTGGCCTCAATAACATTGAATTGGTTATTCTTTTTTTAATCTCATATTGATCAATTATTCTGTAAACCATATTAGACGGATCTGGATGTTTTATTTCGGAATTTATTGAAGATTTTTCATTTTTGCAGTTAAGCTTGCGAAGAGACATGCATCATTGTTTGCAATTGGGATTTCTAGGTTTTATCATGGGTAGATCTTGATAAGCTTACTGCAATGGTTCTGTCTATCTCGAAAAGTAAGAACTTTTTGCATCTTTGAAAATGTATTTTGGTATGACCTATAAACTTAAATAATAGATCGAACTTCTTTCTATGGAATCGGAATACAATAATATATCTTTTTCTAATCAAATCTTTGGCAGTCTTGTACAAAATATTTAGTAATTAGTAACAAAAGGTTTTTTCTTAAGACAAACTATACATTTTGGAACACTTCTTTGTATACAACATTGGTTGTTGTATTCGAAGGTTTGTTGTCCTTATCATGGATTAGGATTCTTAACCCAGATTTACTTTGAACTCGAGAGACTGCAACATATAGCTGACCGTGACTAAATACCGGTGTCGGTAAATACAACAAAACGTAGTGATTGACCTTGAGATTTGTTTATTGTCATTGCATATGATAGTATGATAGGAAATTGTTTTCTGATTAGCTTAAATGGCCATGGGGATTGTGAAGGGGACATTGACATTCGTGGAATATAAATGTCTTGATCATCTTTATTACTTGTAATCATCTTAGCTCCAATAACATGGTTTGCAAGTCTTGTTATTATTAATCTGCTCCCATTGCACAAACCTTCTGCTTGATCCAAGTTCCTCAAAAGCATTATTGGTGCTCCAATCTTCAATTTGATTCTATGGTTAGGAAGGCCAGAGGTAGAGAGAGAATTTAGGAATTCGGAAGTTATAGTGTTGTAGTTATCGTTGAATCAGATTCTGTTTCATCAACTGAATCACAGCTAAGATACTCCTTTTCTTCCCCTATATTAGTAATAATATTAGTCACACTAAATTTCCAAATTATAATCATTAGTTTGAGGGTGTAGATTGATATACCTGGAATTAGTGATAACATGTATTGATTGATTTCATTGACTGTCTCAATCTTACTTGCCAATATAGCCCTACACTGTAGATAGGACTCGTTCGTATGTTTTTGTATCAAATTTGGGTAAATGGCAGACACAATTGCTTCTATAGGATCATTGAACTCTGAAATTAGGAATTCTTCAGGTATTTCAATTTCAACTAAACCATTATTAGGTTCTTGTAACTTACCATCACCAATTTGAACAATCCAGTCTGAGAATTCTTGAATCTTTGATGCAGTAGTTGATTGTAGGCCTTCTTGTAACAAACGCATGTTTTTTGTCAGTTTTAAAACTTCACAGTGATCCCATATATAAGATGAATTAATTGTGGCGTTGACAATATCTGATCTGGACCCTCCTGGTATAACAGGTAATATTTGCCTAAAGTCTCCTCTAAATACTACGACTTTTCCTCCAAAAACTGAACCCTCTTTTGTAATACCGTTCATTATGTCATTTAGAGTTCTATCCAGAGCTTCAAAACAAAATTTGTGTGCCATAGAAGCTTCATCCCAAATAATAAGTTTTGCTTTCTTTAACAACTCTAACGCTTCGGATCCTTGTGAAATGTTACAAATTGAATGTTCTAGTGTTGGTACCGATATCTTGAATTTAGAATGTGTTGTTCTTCCCCCTGGCAATAGTAAGGAAGCTATTTCACTTGAAGCTACTGTGAGTACAATTTTACATTCGGAACGCACTACTGTTGACAGTGTTTTCCACATGAACATTTTTCCAGTTCCACCATACTCATACAAAAAGAATACACCTCCTTGTTTATTAACAACTGCTTGCTTGATCTTTTCAAAAATATTTTTTTGTTCACCTATAATTGAATGGTTATTCAAACTGATTGCATAATGTAATTCAATTTAATAGTCAAGTACAAAAAACGATAATAATACTTAACTTGTCATGGATTTGAAATTTGATTGGAATAAATCTCGTTGGTCAACAGTGTTATAGTCAAGTTCTACATATACCAATCTATTTCCACAATTTTGGGTAACGAATCCATTTGGGTATGGCATTGTTGGGAAGAACTTTAAACTGCTTCTATCCAAGATCTTTTCAATCTCAATCAAGGTTAGATTTTGGAGTACTTCTGGAGTAAGATTTAGTTCTACACACAAAAACATTTAAGACATTTAATTTTGCATTATATATTTATGAATACAATTTATTGGAGCTAACCTGGAATTCCTGCTATATTTCTCTCTCGATAGAGAATTCCATCTGCTAACCACTCCCATGTCTTGTTCCATAGGTCTTCTGGTCGATTAACACTATTTGACAACATGATAGTGACAAATAATTTTCTTAGATAATGTCAAGAACCCCAATCCTTTGCTTCTTTTATAGCTTCAACATATTTTGTATCATCTGCTAATATTCCCAAAGTTAAGCAAGCTTCTCTTAATGTAGAATATATTATATTGTTAATTGTTCTAATATCAATGTAGGATGTTGGTCCTCTTACATGGGTTAGCATTCTTCTGGTCGATTAACATTATTTGACAACATGATAGTGATAAATAATTTTCTTAGATAATGTCTGGAACCCCAATCCTTTGCTTCTTTTATAGCTTCAACATATTCTGTATCATCTGCTAATATTCCCAAAGCTAAGCAAGTTTCTCTAAATGTAGAATATATTACATTGTTAATTGTTCTGATATCAATGTAGGATGTTGGTCCTCTTACATGGGTTAACATTCTTCTAAGATAAAATACTTCACAGTACTTGGAGGAACCCAAATCAGTCTTCCAATAGCATTCCCCATTTTCCTTGGTTTCCAACATCTATCTTTCTTGACATATACAAACTTAGAAACAAAGTCAACATCTGTTAATTCCCTGGCTTCTGCGTATTTCTTATTACATTCCATCCAACTTATAAACATTGATTCCGAAACTATTGTTTTTCCCATGATATCATCAATCACGTCATCATCTTTAAGGTATACTACCTGTTCTCCGGGAAGATGGAAAAACAATCTTTCTACTGCTGGATTTCGTCCATGAAATGGAAACGAAAATATTCTCCAACATGCTTCACAAGGAGATACATATCTGTAATCAAGATATTGCTTGATTTCATCTATTGGTTCTTTGATCAAAAAGAATTCATTTTGCTCTGGAACTATAGCAGACGTTATTCTGTCGTAACCCTTGTTGATATATTTGAATAAGTACTTGATGGAAGTGCTACGATTACACCATTCAACATTTATATGTGCTTGGTACTTTAACAACAATTGTGGATTGTAAGGAACCACAGAACGATTGTCAAGACAAACCCCATTCTTGGTTACTGTCAATGAATCGTTCCTTCTACAATAATGAGGAAAACCATCTTCTAATATGGTAGTTGTCCTATGAAATATTTTTGGAAATAGGCGTGAGCATTTTCCGTTTTTCATGCAAGGCAGAGATTTGTTTAACATTCCACAAGGTCCATGAATCATGTGATCTTGAACACATTTATGCAATTCAGGATTATTTATTGGACAAGGGATTTCTGCAGATATTACCTTATCAATATCATCAAGAGTTGGGTATTTGCTACTGGGATGCAAAAAAATCAGTAGGTGTTCATGTGGTAAACCACGATTCTGAAATTTTATGGTATACATGACTGCAAATGAAGCAAAAGACATTTATTCACAAAGAAAACAATCCAAACTGATTTGATAGAAAACTATATTAAAGAATGATGATTACAAAAAGGGATGACTTACATGCAATAGTTTTACCTAGTAGATGATTCTTAGTTAAGTCTATCAAAAGTTGTTCAAACTTAATCTTGAAGACCCTTAACACTATATCAGGACGGTCTGTTGGAGATAGCTTTAGCTTAGCAAGTAGTCTGGTTATTTTAGGCCATTTAGGATTGCATGTGAAAGTTATAAAAAGTTCTGGGAATCCCATATAACTACAAATAGCCATTCCATCAAAATATAGTTGGTCCATGAATCTGCGGCTACCAATAAAAGATGACAAAAGAACAACCCTCTTTCCTTGTTGTGATCCTTGAGTTTGTGAGCTGGTGGAAGCCTGACAGAAGTTATTGTATTTATCAACCCTTAACTTCGATTGATTATATTTAATGAATGACAATCTTTCAGACTCCATCATTGTATATCCATCAACTATGAATTGTTGAAAAAGTCATCTAGATCTAAGCAAAGTTGTGCTTTAGATTGTCTTATTTGTAATCTAAAACAAAACCACTCCCTAATTATGAGTTTGTTCCTTTTGTTGTTGAATCTTGGTTTCTGTCAATGATTGACATCATGTCTATAACCATCTTCCCCATATGGGAAGAGTAAAGGATATTGAAATCCTAAATAGCTAGTGTGCAATTCATTTATTCTTTACAACTTGCCAGATTGCTTTTCCATTATGATGTCTCTCCCTGAAGTAGTATCTATCTACATCACAAACTATAAGGGCTGCAACTTCTGAAACATTGGGGACATTATATATCCTTCCATCTTTTGTCCTATCCGCAATAAGTCTCAATTTCAAGTCATCAAATGGTTGGTCTCTATATCTATCTATTGTCATTCTAAAACATTTCGCATGAACATTGAATTCGTCTAGCATCATCTTTATTTTGCTGACAATTTCGAATCAATGCTATGTTGATTCTTGCAAAGGTTAACTAGTTAAATAACCAATTGTTCTATTTGATTTACATTGAATAGAGGAAACATTCATGTACCTTAAAGATTCCATTTTTTTTAAAGTTCATTTTCAGTGTCATAAATATAAAGTTGGGCAAACTTTGGAAGTCCTCCAGGGACTGGTAAAAGGCTTCCTATTCTATGACAAGATTGACCTTGAATTCATAAATTAGGTGGCCCTTTTCCATTGTTGAAAGTGGTATCGACCTTTGCTTCGGGAGATGTAAATGCAAACATCATATTGTATGTTCTAATGTGATTTTGATAGTTCTTGCTCTCTTTCGATTCATTATCAAATAAAAGACGTTGCAAAACAATTGGCGGGTCCTTTAGAGTTGGTAATTGAACTTTACCATTACCACAACACATATGAAATGTCGGATTGGTGGACCTTCTGTTCTTGTTAATCCTTTCCTCGTACCACATATAGGCAATGTATTCCTTGCATATGAATAATGGATCACCAATGTCTGCATACATTGTGCATAATTAAATATATGGTCAGTAAATAGAATTCAATATACATTTAGTAGAAACTATAACTATTAAATACAATCTTATCTTGGAACTATGTTTTGTGGAATTTCGTCATCTTGTTCTATACTTTGATCTTCCATTTCTTCATTAGTGTCAGCTGCTGAATCTGAAACACTTACTCCTATGTCTAAAATGATGTTGTTATTTTGTCAACAGATATTTCTTTCGTAAATAAAGTATAAAAAATAATTTAGAATGTATAGTCATATGCGTAGAAATTTAGAAACTACTACCTGTACCCATATTTTCGATTGGAGTAGTAGTACTTGGACATATTGTAGTATCATTTAGTACTCTCTGGAAAGATGATTGACCTATGGATCCAGCAACTTCAAACTTTTGAAATAAATTTTGACGATGAGAACTCTGATGAAACAATTTGTGGTTCATTTCGTTACTTCTTCCTTGTGGTCATTGACCTTTATAATAGCCACCGATATCATTATTTGTTGGAGTATCTTGATTGAGGAAAGCATTCATTGTTATATCACATAGTGGTGTGAAATTCCTTTTCCCCTGCTGTTCATCGTCAAGTAGGAGACTTTGACTCTTTTGTGAACACTTCATTTTCTTTTCTTTTAGCACTAACTTTCTCTTTAGTCTTGCATTTGCGCAACCTAGATTTGATAGCACCTTCGAATCACACATATTGGCTACTATGGAAATAAAACTTGGAACTGAAACAAACGCAATTTGCACATTCACATTAATCTGTTAAAGGTAAAGACATTAATGGTGTACATAGACAACTTTAAAATTTATCCCAATACACAAACACATTTACATAACATAAATCTTGAAAATTTAATTCCAAGATGGAATAAAGACAGGGTAGATGTCTTATATGTGCAAGAACCAAACATTAAAAATAACATTTAATCCATTTTTGTACCTCACACTTCATTTACTTTACTGGTTGGCTACTTTATCTGTTACATTACCTGTTGTTGTGTGTTTAGTTTTTCTGATGTCTGAAGCTTTGAAACAAAACTTCCTAACAAAGCTTTTCGTTCACGGTCCATGAAAAATGCGCGCCAAAAATAATTTATTTATTAAATTAATTTTCTCAAATCCTTTATTATAGAAATCATTGATTGCATGGTATGGGTGCAATTCGACTTCTAAACGCTTTTCTGGAATGTACTTGACGTAAATGTCTACATCCATTAATTAAGCTTTCATTTCTATGGTTATTTTCAATTAAAAAAAATGAGTGCAAAGATAGAACATTCCATTTCGATAACCCCTTGCATCGTTTTAGCATTTATTTATATTCTTTACTTTTTGGTTTTTGGAAATATATTTGGAACTTCCCCATCCAACCTCTTAAATGGCGACCTCTCAGGAAAATCAAAATAACTCTACAAAACGTTACTCCTTCAAGAACTGGTTCCAGATTTCAATGACCTTGGTTCATCCACAATGGGTCAATCTTAAAGTTGTGATTTCATTTACTTTTAACGCTTCTTTTATTGTTAGATTGATGGAAAAAATCAATCTTTCATGAAATGTTCAACCACTGGACCGTGTATACTTATTACTTTTCTAAAAATTCCATTTTTGTTGGCTTTTGTAATTGTTTGTAGGAATTCATTGAGTTTGATGAAACCTTCTTTGCTTACTGGGGACAACACATGCTAATGGGCCCAAACTATTTTCGTGATCCGGTAGGAAATTATGTTATGGTTGAATTTGAAGATTGTTTGATGGAAAACCGCAGATTTTGGATAGCTAGTGAACTTGCAAAGTTTTATAAGTTGGATGATCTTTACTGGTTAGCGATCCTTTACTGTGGAAATCTGTATTTCCAGTTTAGAACTTTCAGTTTACCCATGGAAGAAATATATTATCCTGCACCCAACATGGTTCCTATGCCGCAACACACTTTGTCTTCTTCAAGGTTTATGACTTGTTTTAAATCCGAGATATTGGTATTTGAGGTACTATTTAAAACTTCACATCATTGTATTTCGTTATCTAAATCATTTGGTTTAAATGATTTGTTTATGTTTAACTTGATTGCAGAAAATCATTCGCCTAGACGACTCATTTGTTATTTTTTGGGGACATGAATTGACTATCAACAAATTTAAACTTATTGATCCGCGTCAGAAGAAACATGATGTTGGTATCCAGAGATTAGACAATGGAGATTTTACAATACATGAAGGTGTCTTAGAGATATGTCAATACTACAATCTGAAGGAAAACAAAGCCATACATATGAATTATGTTGACAAAGATACCTTTTTATTCAAGGTTTTTTCTGTTGAAGCCATTGAGATTGAATATACTCCACAATTGGTCAGCAGTAACAATTCGAAATGCTTATCTTCAAATGATGGAGGTTATGATCCTACAGACTTCTACCATTCAATGTCAAAATGCTTATCTTCAAATGATGCAAAATCTTCTTCACTGGTAACAGATTCTTAAACTTGGTTATTTGAATGCAAATTTGTTTGATGTGTTCTAATTTGTTAAAATTCAAACTTTTTTCAGTACTTGGATTCTGAATTTGCTGGAAAAGCTTTGGTTAAACAGAGGAAGAGTTATTTATTGGTGAATGCAGAAGGTGATTGCTGGCCTTGCAAAATTAGATGGTCTGGAAGAAATAACAGTCAATGTTATTTAACTTGTGGATGGAAAGATTTCTGCAATGAAAATGGATTCAAGGAAGGCACTATAATCCAACTTGGTGTTGATAAGGACCTAAGCATGTATATTCATGTAATGGAGATAAAAATTTAGTTCCGGTGTTCATCATATGTTTGAAAACATTATCTATATTTTGTAAACATCTCTAATGAACTATTACCT
>Ga0214543_1009093_pt1 | contig 15737 bp, 8 predicted proteins | sample CNSS2metaG_FD_160094 | JGI IMG/M metagenome (GOLD analysis project Ga0214543, IMG submission 160094) | Root nodule microbial communities from cowpea collected in UCLA plant growth center, Los Angeles, California, USA - CNSS2 | ecosystem: Host-associated > Plants > Roots > Nodule | place: USA... | reverse complement strand
TATACCCGTTACCCGGTGGGGATGGGGATGGGAAAAAAGTTTGATACCCGTTGGGTTTGGGTATGGGGATGGGGATGAATTTTTTATGCGGGGATGGATATGGGATAGCGAAACCCGTCCCCGCCCCGCCCCGTTGCCATCCCTACCCTAACGGCCTCTCACACTTTTCTTTTGATTTAGAGAAAAAAATGTTTAAGAAAATACTATTTTAAAATCTGGATTAGACAAAAATCGAATTTCAAAATCTGATTAAAAAAATTGCAGGATTTCGAGATTCATTTAAGAACTACCAGATTTTGAAATCCAATTGAGATAATTATCAGATTTTAAAATCTTATTTAAAAGGTTACCAAATTTTGAAATCCGTTGATTTTTTTAATCAAATTTCAATTCAGTAATTTCCTTAATTAGATTAATTAGATTTCAAAATTTGGTAATTATATGAATTATATTTCAAAATCAGATGTTTTCCTAAACATATTTTGTTCTCTAATTCGTGAGGTAAGTGTGTGAGGGGATGAGTGCTGATGGATAAATATAAAGAAAAAGAAAATTACTTTTTACTTTGTCAAAAAAATTAACTGATTTTGGAAAAATTTAGAGGTGGGGGAAGAAAAGTTGGAGGTAGAGAAATCACACAGTTTTCATTACCCGACACTCTTTATTTTCATTTTCATACCTTTATTCTCCGTCTTCCACCAGAATTAATTAACTCTGCTTTTTAACTTTATTTTTTCCAATGCAACAAAAACTTTGCATCAACACAAACGGAAATGAGAGTTCACTATGTATGTTAACAATATTCATAAAAGCTGTTCGACGAATAATTCATTAAATTATGAAAAATGATGATATAATAGAGTATTACATTTAAAAGTTGTGCAGCCGTCGATTATGGCAGATTATTTTTTAATTGTGGAATTGTCTAATTTTCACTTAAAGTTTACAAATTTTTTTTCTATCATTACTTTGTGTTACTCCTTTATGCCATTTTGTCACATTATTTTTACAACATATCATAGATGGTATGACTTTTGCATATTTTGTTAATTTTTTTTATTAGTCAATCTTAGTTGTTAATTGTTGTTGGTGCGAGATTTGTGAGAATTGAATTCAAAACCTTTCTCATCATCCTTTTAAAGACACTAAACCAATAGTATTTTTTCAAATTATTAATCAAGATCAAACTCAACTTTTTCTTCTTTTTCTTTCCATTTAGCTACTAAGACTTTATTATAGCTTTTCCTTCAAATAAGTTATAACTCATTCTACCATAATTTTTTTCTCAAAATTTTCATCGTGAAGAATCCACCATCTCTTGTTCCTCCAAAATAAAACTTGCTAAAGTTAATATTCATTTCAATAATTTATCTTTGATGTTGCGTAGATGAGACATTTAACATTGATTAAAAAAAATTAACTTATATTCTAAAAGAGAGAATAATTTTTACCTTATATATCGATTTTATTATAATAGATTAAGTTTAAATTTACTTTTTAATACGATAATAAAATTGATCTTAACAAAAAGCTTGTTAGAACCTATCTTGTCGCATGTTATCAAAACCAACCAAAATTTAGTTTCATACATAAGATATTTATGAGATCCTAAAATAAAATAAAATAATTAGAAGAGAAGATGAATCTTACAAGATGTGTGTACAGATATTATCAATAAGAAAAAGCAAGGAGAAAGGTATATATAGATATCTCTAGAGTCACTTTCATTTTTTCAATTTCTCATAAAGCTTCTAACCTCTTAACATAGTTATCTGGTAACTCTTTTACTTATCTCTAAAATCTTGATTGTGTTTCTAATCTTCTTGAAGATTTGAACATGGTCTCTGTGATCCTAGTAGCAAGGACAATTATTCCAACCAATCAATTTCAAGTATATGATAAGTTCTATTTTTTCTCTATTTCTAGAGATAATGCTCTATTTCTACATATAATACGTGTTAAGCCTTTATGTGACTCTAAGGGTGTTGCATGTGTGCAACAAATTCTTTTAAAATTCTTGATCCTCTATAAATTCAAAGGTGTGTTCAAATCATTAAATCAAAACTTCTATTTATGTTTAGAACCGTTGGAGGAATATAGGACTAAGGGTCGAGGTTTCGTTGGGAGCTCTAGAGGTAAGGGAAGTTAGTTTGATTAAACATTATATAATTGTTTAAGCAAATAGTTTTGATTAGACATTACTGTTTCTAAATTTGTAACTACAACGGATGAAGTCAACTGTGTTAAATATGTAAAATTGGAGATTTTTGGTTTATGGTTGTTTGATTTGTTGAATTCAATTAATTTAGTGAGAAATTGTTTGAAGATATTGAGGTTTGAGCAATTAGCCCCTAATGGTACAATTTAAATGCATATTTTTATCTACATATGATTGTAAGAGTTATGAAGTTAGTTATTCCCAATGAGGAATACTATCATGTTGGTTTGTGGTTTGTGGATTGTGTGAGATGTATTGATGATAGGGACTGAAATAAGATTATCTTCTACTAATCCTTGAAATAAAATAGAGGAAAATGGATAAAGGTGAGAGTCGAATGAGGTTCTTGTCTAGAGTGTCTGCAAAAGTTAAGCTCGATAGGCATAAAATTCACCTTGTCATACTTTATAGATCAGGAAAAGTCCGAACATGTTATAGCTATAACTCTTATGAAGTAAGAGTGATTGATCAACGACATGTGCAAAATCTTAGGGTGCTAGTCAATACATCAGTCCTCCAGAGGTTGTGTTAGTAATGATATATATTGAATGATTCGTAAGAGTTTGATAACATGAAAATGGATGAGAGATGGTTTGACCACTACTAGAAATTCTCATATTACATGAGATTTTTCTTACAAATTTGTTAAAAAAAATTACAAGAAAAGACTTTTTTCTGCCATTTTTTCTATGAATCTTAATTGACAGGTAATTCCTTCGTAGATAATTATTTACTACAAAATTATAAAATTTGCAAGTATTTCCTACAAAATTTGTTGCGAAAAGTGTTTTATACAAAATATTTTACAAAAAAATTGGTAGCAATTTCTTGCAAAAAAAAAATTCACAACAAAATTTGTAAGTATTTCCTACGAAAAAATTTTCAAAACAAAATTGACAGTAAATATGAAATTTTTTGGTAGTGGACATTGTTTGTAAATAACCAAATTTATGAATTTGTAGCTTTGTTCTATTTTTTTGTTATTTAAAACTTATAATTTTTAAATAATCTCTAACTTACCCAGTGTATTTTATGAATGGTATTTTTATCTATCTGTTGTGATCATGATAATTTATTTGAGCAGATGATAATGTAGGTGTGGCAGATGAGTAACTGTGGGATTGGTTTGGAAGGACAACTAAGACCGGTAGCTAGTTTTGAAAAGACCGCTTATATTATGGTGTATTAATCTTTATCTCAACTGCTTCTCCTTTGAACTACTTTTAAAATTTCATTAGTAGTGGGATAGTTGTACTATCATTTTTTTTTCTCATGTCATAATATAATATTTATGTAAATGCTTTCTTATTAATATTAGTAATATTTATGTCTCAACATAAATGTGTAATAAAAATTTTACTTTAACAAAAAATAAAGTGAAGACAATCTTATCTAATTATTAATCCGATTTTCTAAATTTTATAAAAATAATTAAACTTCAAATCAATTCCTAAGCACAATGACATCATTGTTACGTGGTATTTTTTTACTTTCATTTCTTTCTGTTTTGTATCTATCCTCCACCTTCATTCCTTTTTCAAGGAATCTTCTTTTGTAGATTCAATGATTTTGAATTTTTTTGAAGAATTTGTGAAATGTGGATTTTTAGTGAGATTGCTAAGAATAATGTTGTTAAGGATCTTGTTTCAATTTTGAACATCTTTTATGGGTTGCTATAGATTTTAGTTGTGGGGTTGTTTGCGATGGAGGGTTGAAGATGATCTGTGGTTTCACTCATGGTGGAGGCTCTCATGGAATGTTAAGAGGAAGAACCGATTGTAGAAAACTAATTTTCATGGCAGGAGAGAAGGTCAAATCCCACCATTGACCACTATCAAGTAACAAACACAATTAATTAGTATCTCATTACATTTCTACATCACACACAAACCAAATTTTCTTACTAAGCAATATGGATAAAATGGTACAAAATGTCACGTCAAATTTGTAATCTCTGACGAGAAAAATAAGAAATTGAAAATTGATATGAGTTGAGAAAAAAAAAATCATCCACATTTGAAACTAAGTTCTTAAGAAAAAAGAAAAATTATGTATCACTTATCCAACCTCGTGTTAAAATTTGTTTCAATACAATATATACAAGTATCATAAAAATATAATAGAATGAGATTTAAAAGGTAAATATGTATCAGTAGAGATGAAATGTATATAGGTTTTGATGGTAAAGATAATAATAATAATAATAATAATAATAATAATAATAGTTTTAGTGGTGTTAATTATTATAATGACAACAGAAATTATAGTAATTTATTGTAATATTGATAGAAATGATAATAGTTACATTTTAAAATATATATTAAAAAGATATGAAATTTACGTTGTTATTAATTTAATTATTCATTTTATTATGATAATAAAATATTTTTTTAAATATTTAATTATTATATATTACCTATCAATTAAAAATATATAATAAAATTAATTTAAAATTTAATTGTTTTATTCTATTCTTTCCTTCCAAAATAAATTATTAAAAATTAAAAAAAATTATTTTACAATATATTAAATTTAAATTATTTTAATTATTATTACAATATTACTTATTTTAATTATTTATTATATTACTATTTAAACAAATATTTTATTATATTTATTTTTATATAATTTATTATATTCCAATATATAATCAATTATGATGGACCGATTATATATTTGATGATAATCAATCTACAATGTAAATTTTCTTTGCCGCATAAAAGATAAAGTTTAAAAACAATAAAAAAAAATGTTTTTCATGTACATTTATGAAATTTCTGTATCTTTCCATGCCTCTCTTTGTTTTCATAGTTGAAAACATATAGTAATGGTTGTTATAGCATCTAAAATAATATTTGGGGTTAAATATATTTTTTACTTAAATTTAAGTAAAAATTAAAATTAGTTTGTTTCAAAAATTTTGATTCAATTTAGTAAATCAATTTTGAAAATATTTAGATTTAGTCACTTTAAACAAATTTTGTTAAGTTTATTTAAAATTTTAAACACATTTTCACCTAACATTGAGGCGAAATATATCATACGAGTGAACAACTTCTATTATTAAATATATTTGAAACGTTAAATAAACTTAATACAATTTAGTTAAAATAACTATACATATCTCTAAAATTATAAAACTAAATTGGATCACAATTTGAAAAAGAAACTAATTTCATTTTTTAGTAAAATTTAAGAGTCCAAAACATATTTAATCTTGATATTAACAATAAGATTGTATGTTAATAAAAGTTTTTAATCACAATAATAAAATAGTCCTAATTGTCATAATAATTATTTTGATATTAAAAATTATTGTTGTCATAATCATCATAATAATTATCATTGAAATAATAATAATAATAATAATAATAATAATAATGAATTTTATGATAGTGATAATGAAAATGTTGAAAATAGTATAGATGACGATAATAGATGTAATGATTGTAATCAATGGCGGATCTTGACCACTAAGTTTGGGAGAGCCAAAATAATATATTCAAAATTCAAAATTTATATATTTAATTATTGTTACTAATACAATAAAAATAAAAATGAATAAATGATTTAGTATGATTGTACCTACAAAAGAAATCACACATATACAAAGGATTGTCCTTTGTTCTTTCAGATTTTTGAACCCATCAATAATTGAATTAAAACTAAAATTTTCAACTATTTATTTTTCAATGTAAATATAAACACGTTCCAAATAATTAATATAAAACATGTTTCTCTAATTGAACAATATGATCATTTGTATCGTAATTTAGGATACATTAAGATAAGGTATTGAATTTGAATTGTTTTCATCGTCATGGATAACTTTCTTTTTATCACTTTTGAAAAATAATATCATTCTTTTATTCTGCATCAATATATCTATTTCTTTTTTAAGTTTATGATTAAAAAATAATTTATCATAATTTAATTAAAAAATAAAAAATTAAGAGTCACTAAAAGAAAAAATCAATGACAATGAAGTTCCAAATAAAAGATAATTATGGAAAAACATATAGAACAATCATTTTTTTCTCTCTCATAATCATAAAAAAAATGAATATAAGACTCATATGGTAAAAAATAATGTTAACTATTAAACAAATATTTCATTATCAAGTGACATCAAAAATTTGCTTTTTTTTTTCTTCACAAATGAAAAAATAAAACAAATGAGAAATGAAAGCAAAATTAATAAATTTGTATTTAACTGTTTTTTTTTTTCAAAACAAAAATTAAAAGATGTGAGAATGTGAGATCATAATAAGTTGTGAAAAACTTAAAAATACAATAAAAAAATAAAAAATATCTTAATAAATATTTTTATTCTTTGCTATATTTAGTTTTATGTTTTATTATTTATTAATATTAAATGTTATATTTAAAATAAATAAAAAATACTAAATTAAATTTCTATAAATTTTACTATATATTACATATAATTTGAAAAATTAAAAATAATTAATATATATATATATAATATAATATAAAGAAAATTAAAAATTGAGGGGGCCATCGCCACCCCTGCTCCAATAAACTCCACCATCGATTTAATAGTAGTTATAATTAAATTAAGTTATGAAAAAAAAGACAAAAATTAAGTAATTTATTTGTATTGTCTTCCAATACAGTTTTTTCTCAATTTAAAAAACAATCTATACTGACCAAACAAAATGGGTAATATGTAAAATAAAAAATATTATATTATTACACCAGAATAGAGTAATATCCTACTAAAGGGAGTTAAAGTATAGATTATATTTAAAGTCGTTAATTGAATACCAAAGTTTCGTTTTGTATTTTTCCAAGTTTTCCCATTTATCCAATTATTTTTCTCAATTGTTGTAATAATTACTAAGCTTAGCGAATAAGTTGGTATAGTCATTTGTGTTTTCATGTGCACTACGTATAAATCATATTGCTTAAATTGAAAGTCTTAATGTATTAAAATCATCAATATTTGTATATATTCCAAAAACATTAACTTAGGTCTAAAACATTAAATGAGGTTATATTCCATCACGTGTGATGCTTGTTCTTATTGCTTAATTGTTAATATCCATAAATAACACATTCACCTTTATTACATTACGTTTCAAAACGAAATAGTTAATGTGTACTGTTTAAACCAACACATGTTATGTTATAAAAGAAATACATTTCCAATGTTAATAAAACATAGTTATTAATGAGTTTGAAAATTGTCTTATTAATACAGAAAATTTATTGAAAATTTGACAGAACGAAAAAGGATAACTAAGAAACTCTATTGTTTCGTTTTGACTGCAGCAATATTTATAATTTTGTTGATAAAAAATGATAAGAATATGGTGTTGGTTGAGTAAGTGGTCCTCTGCCCACCACAGACATGACAGTGGCATTGTTTGAGGAGTTAGCTCACACACCCATGCGCTGACTTTTCACCCTTCCCAACCGACCCTCTTAATTCATTACTGCCTCCAATAATTTTAGGGAATATAAATACGTAGAGAGGATGGTAATTTTGGTTCTTTTGGAAAATACGGATTTAAGAGTATAGTTTGTCCCAAAAAGGTTTGGGTTCAGAGGCCTACTAATTGATTTATTTATTTTTAATTTATTTTTTGTGATAAGCTTTTAATATTTTATAAATTAGAACAAGTTCATAAAATTAAGTAAAAATTTTAGAGAATTGAATGATAAATTAAAAATTTAATATTTTTATTATATTCATTTTCGTATTTTGACATACATAATGAATTTTTAAAATTTTTGTATATTTAGAAATACATAATTATGGTCTTTCTCACTTATACAAGAATTTGAAACACTTATGCAACAGTCCAAAAGAAAAATAATCAACATATATAACTGCAAGTTTTCTTTTTATACAGATCGCGGGCTGGCTCACTCTGCCTCTCCTTGGTTTGCACAAGATGTTGATCTATGTGGGTCGACATGCTTAAAATCTCAATTCATCCCACATTTTTTTCGTGTGGATTTGTGTGACGGTCTGTGTAACTCGTCCCACTTTGTCATCCTATATGTAAAAGAGTTAAATATATTTTTATTATTGTGCGAATAAGATGTTGGAAATATATTTTTATTATTTTTAGTGCTGGTATTTTTTGCATTTCATATTTTAAATTCTTTTATATGTTTGCAAATTTGATTATGGTACTAATTTTTCTTAAATTAAAAGTGTTTGTTATATAATTTTCTTAATAAAATACTTATAAATAACTAGTACGTAATTTTATCAAAATTAAAATATAAATCTCCTTAATTTAAAAATTAAGAGAATTATTAACATTAAATGTATATATTTTTTTTTATATTTATCGATAGACTTTTATCAACAAAAACAAATTCGTTGGCAAATTTAAATTGTTGATGAATTTTAACAACAAATATCAAAATTTAAATTATCAACGAATATTTTTGTAATTTAACGATTAATATTTTAACTTGTAATATATCTTATGATTAATTTTATTGGTAAATTTTGTCGTTAATTTGTGACTTTTATTAACGATAAATATTTTTGCTGATAAACCTATATGTAAAATGAGTGATAAATTTTTAATTAAATCTAATAAAAAAAATTGTATATTGAAAGGAGACGAACAAAAAGAAAGTAAAGATAAGAAAGAAAAAAAAAAGAGAAGAAAGGGCAACAAGAGAAAGAGGCATGGTGAAGGGAAAAAGGAGGATAATTAGAGGATGGGAGGAAGAAAAAGAGAAAGAAGAGAAATAGAAAAAAAAAAGAATGAGAGGAGGAAGAAAAAGATAAAATTATCAACAAAACGAATCAAATTTTTACTATATTATAATCCATCAATAATGATCGATAAATATTTATTAATGATTAGTTAATTTTTATACGCCTAAATCTATATTAAAAATGTTACATTTTAATTTGATATTTTAATATCTTCCCCTCTTATAAACATATACTTTTAATTTTTTTTTAATCCTACGCTTAAGTATTGAAAGGAATTCAAAATATTATCTAAGAGATTAAACTTAGATATTTTTAAGAATATATATATATATATATATATATATATATAAACCAAATAAGTATTACTATAATACTTTTTGAAGAAAAAAAAAAGCTTTCACTATAGCTTTTAGTACACCTCTATATCTTTTTCAATAAAAACAACATTAATTTCTTAATCAAGAAACACTAATCAACAGGCCTCTTAAAATAATAATGTATAAGAAAATAAAAACATTTGAACTTAACACATAGAGAGTTAAAAAACATTTTACAAAAGTATATGATCACAGTAAAAAGTCATGTTAGAAAAATATATAAATTGTATTCATATTAAAATTTTCAATAATTTGTTCATTAATTTCTTATCCTGTCTCTAATATGAAAGGACTTTTATATCATTGAAAAATTTACTACTGCAAAAACAAAACAAATTAAACAAATGACACATGAGATAAAGATGGCGCCTTGTCATCTATTTGTGTAATTTGGTTTGGCATTGCACCTTTTGGTAAATTTTTATTTTCACTCCAAAATGGTACAGAAAACCACATAACAAATTAACATGATCTTAAATTTTCAACCAGCTTTAACTTACAAAAGATTAAACATATTTCACTGTTGTATACACCATTTCTAATATTAAAAGTGTGATATAAGATAAATAATTAAATATTGAAATACAAAGAAAAAATCACAAAAAAATGAACAAGTAATAAAAGGAGTTAGGGACAAGGAATAATTGCTGTTAGTATATATATGGTACAATGTAAAAACAGTAACACAACAAACAGAAGACGAGTAGGCCACACTTCACATCAAAACCAAAATGCTTTATCGTGCACTGTTTCTGCTGGCAGCTCTCGCCACGTTCCACGGCTCATCGGAGGGAGAGACTCCGGCAGTGGCTGCCCCGCTCCCCGCGGCGGCGAGAGATTTCTTGGAGGCGCACAATGAGGCGAGGGCGGCGGTGGGCGTTGAGCCGCTGCGGTGGAGCGAGCAGGTGGCGAACGTGACGAGCAAGCTGGTGCGGTACCAGAGGGACAGGATGGGGTGCCAGTTCGCCAACCTAACCGCCGGAAAGTACGGGGCGAACCAGCTTTGGGCGCACGGCACGGCGGTGACGGCGCGCATGGCGGTGGAGGAGTGGGTGAAGCAGAAGCAGTTCTACAACCACACCGACAACTCGTGCGTGCCGAACCACAAGTGCGGCGTGTACACGCAGGTGGTGTGGAGGAAATCGATGGAGCTCGGGTGCGCTCAAGCGACGTGCGTGAAAGAGGATGCTAGCTTGACCGTTTGCTTCTACAATCCTCCAGGGAACTACGTTGGGGAAAGCCCTTACTGATTCTTCCTCTTCTAAGTATCTCTCGATCGGTTTTAGTTCCTTTCAAATATCTAGGTTAATGATGCTTGTTTGTGTCGTGAAGTTCTGCTAATTAATCCTCTGCAACTGATATATTTATATGTGTAATGTAATGAGTTCTTTCTGAAGTAGAATCAGACGCCATGAAAACCACATTGCATGGTGTGGTTCTTGATTTGGATTTCCTTAGCAGATCTTGTTTCCATGGAAAATTATAAAATAATTTTGTAAGTGTATCTTGATCTTGAAAACATTATAATAATAACTGTAAGGTGGGCCAGAGCGAGTGAAATCTAGGGATCGATGATGTTTGTGGAAGGTTATTAAGGCATTGACGTGGTGTTTTGTGGGGTTTTCGTCAACTGCATGCATGTCAGTAACTTTATGGCATGGATGAATTATTTGGGGGCTCACGTGCAAACGGGACGCTGTAGATCATCCCGTTGAACACGGAACTTTTTGTTTCATGTTTCAGCTCGATCCAAAATATCTAATCGCCATTATGTGCATGTACGTTATTTTTCTGTGTCTGTTTGCTTCTCTCAAATCCTTCACTGTTCACTTGTGACTCCGTCCGTAAGTTTTCTCAGCCTCTTGTGCTCTTTTCATGGTGAAAACTCCATTCTTTCAAGTTGGCCCGCAAATATCTAATGCTATAATTACGTTTTGGAATATTTTTCAAAGAAATTATAACATTTTTTAAAGATTTGACAAACAGAAATCACGACTATGATTAATTTGAAGTTAAACAAATATTTTTCCATAAACTGGACCATCTGGCGAAGGAAATTCAGTTGAGGTTGATAGTTAGGTGAAGAACTCGTCACATGACAACAAGCAACCATTGTCCATTAATGACTGGACAGACCAGTAGCGTGACGTGATTGCTATAATATTGTATGTAGCGATCTCAATGCACCTCTGTTTTTATACTCGGGAAAATGTTTTCTTTTGACACCAGTTGCCACAACCCATTTTAATGGATATTTTAGTCGTTAAAAGAGTTATTTTTTTTTTGTATTTATAAAAAAATAAAGATTGAAGAGTAAATAATAGATATAAAATAAGTGTAAAAATTTGTTGGGTGTCAAAATAATAGTATTTTTTATATTTTTAGGTAAGAAATTTTGCAAAGGTATTAGAGCAATGAATCACAGGCCAGTTATAAATCACAAAAAAAAAAAAACCAAAATGACAATTGATTACACACTTCATTTATACTGCTAATATCATAATCTCAACTCTATGAATAAGCTTACATCAATTACAGATAATACAATGAAACTGTTACACAATGCATACACAAAATGCAACACATTGGAGTATTAGATTTTGCTGTTGCTGCTACCCTGTCAACTTTGTACAAAAGAATACATAATAGAGCAAACAATGTAGATCAAGGTTTAAAATTGCAGTGGCAGTCGTAGATGCAGTTCCATTGTCATCCTCGATATTTTGAAAAATTGCTGAGAAATTCGACTACGATTGCAGCTTTGGACTGTTTTTTAAAGCTTGATGTAGATTGTCTCCCATAATAAGAAGGAAGGCTAACAAGCAATTATTTTACCAGCTCCTTGGGTATGAGATATCGAAAAGTGAAGTTGTGTGGAATCCACTCTATGCTCTTCTTAGATTTTGCAAGGCAATATTTTTTAACACTCTTTCTTAGAGATTCAGGTAGAGACTTTTGGATCATCTCCAGGGTACCAGCAGAGCATAAACTCGAGTCTTTACAAAATGACTCCACAAGCTTAGGTAAGAGTATTTTCTGATCCTTACGTACCCCAAAGGTGGCTCGAATGTATTCTTCCTTTGCAGCTTCTAGTTCTTGAACTACTCTCTTGGGTGTATATACACGTACCTGCCATAGTTTTAAACAGATAAGCAACTCGTTGAAGTTAAGCATGTAAGAAATGGCTACGTAATCTTTATCTGTTTATCCATATCCATGAACAAGTTTATCCGTGAACTTTTTTGTTTTTAACACATTCCAAGGACAGGCTGAGACCTTTTTACAGTAAAATCCACATTACCTATGAAGGCATTAGAACCACTGCTATAAGGGATTTAATTCTTGCAGCCCAAACCATGTTTACTATATAATTAGACGAGTGAAAATGAAATTACTTCATGTCGAAATTATCTGTTATGTTTCCTCAATTTAATTTGTTCTCTGTTGAAAAATAGAATGTTACAAGTCTAATTAAACCACACATACAGAAGAATTGGAATAAGTACCGCTGGATCAGAATGGTTTCCTGAACAGAGAGCGAAGTGTAGAAGAGGCTCAGGATGCTCAATACCAAATGCTTGTCGTCCATCTCCAGCTTTGAATTTTGTCCTTGGAGAAAAGAACAAGCGTAGCCACTACAAGAGGATTCAAGTAAGAAGAAGTCACTCAATAGGATTTACAAAATAAATACCGACATTTCAAAGATATCCTAAATGCATGGCTATTTTATTTTATTTTTTTTAAATTTTCTGTAAGGGAAAGGTTGGAATTGCATGAGCAGATGAAGCACCACCTGTCCGGGGCGAGGCATCTGGCACCCGAGTATAGCTTTCTGTATTGTGTCTGCACTGACTGTATGACCACCAACATTATATGCAGCCTGAAAAGGGCATCCATAACACTGAGTATGTCACCAAAAGCAAATAGGCTAAACGGGTTCATCCTTTAATGGACCATTAAGCTACCATAGTTAGTTTTTACCTTCAACAGAAGGAGGACTCTTTTCACGTTGTTTTGCGGAATTCCATAAGCCAAAAATGCCTATTAGAAACCAAAGAACATATTACAACCTCAATTAATAAGTGACAAATGGAGAACTATTAGAGTGAAACATGGTTTTGAGAATAAATAGTAATTACATGCATCACCAAAGCATTGTGTATGTTGATCCAGAAAGCTAATTTCTCCTCATGTTTTAACTTCCCAGGATCTACATCTTCTAGTTGACAGATGAGTGATCTGAAATAACATAAAAGTGGATGGCCATTATAACTCCAAGAGACTGCAGAGTCCAGCTTAACTAAGTACTTTCACATGAAAGCTTCGATCTCAATCAGATATTGATAAACTCACCTGAAATTCTTGAGCAACTGCTCAGTATCACCCAATTTCTGATTCTCTCGGTAAATCCATGATACCTCAACCATGGTGCTGTATGGCCCACTAAACTCCTTGAGTCCTTCCACATGGAAAGGATTGTCTAACCTCACATCAAAGGAGGAATTCCTGAACCCTGGACTCCACATGTCTCCTTGATCTCCAATAGAAAAGCCACTAGTTGTAGACAAGGATGAACTGGGAGATGAAAGACCAGGATTTGTCGTAGATGGATCTGCGAGTTTGCAATATATAGCTGATATGCATTTGACCATATCCTCAGAAAGCCTATTAGGTGTATTTGGAATATGATCAGATATTCGAGTGCCAAGATGCTCTGCCAAACTGATTATTCTTGATGAAGCATCAACATTTTGGGCATACTACACAGATTAAACTGAGTCAAAATCCATAAAAGGTGTCCACAAAGATTATTCTCTGAAATCAGCACTATATGTTTACAAAGAGAAGTGTACATAACAGAACTTCACAACAAAATGAGTAGTGTCATGTATTCTTCCATTCCATAAGTATAAAAACATGTCAAAGTAACGAAGACAACTGTAATCTATAATGGTATGATTGGAGAAACTTAATGTGCTAGGAACCATACTAAATACAAAAAACAGATAAAAATATATTTCCATGAACATGATTTACCTCCATCATGGACAGTGGTTGGGAATGACAAGCACGCAGAGATTCAGTTAATTCATCTGCTGCAGGAGGTGATACTCTCGTTGTAAATGCTGTACACTGTGATAACGAGGAGTGGCAACGATATACGCCTGAGTCTAAATGTTTTCCTTCTGGTTGATGTACACTGTATTCTTTCCCTAAAGTCTGAGGTTCATTTACACTATATTCCTTTTGCGTAGCATCAAGCTCATGATGAATTGATTGTACCGCAGAGCTTCCTCTTTTGGTTAAGAGCTCAGGCTTAGATACTTCAACGAATATTGCTGTAGGTGCAGTTGGAGAAGACTTTATTTTTTCCCCCTTGGTGAATGGAACTACAGAGGGTAATTGTTCATCAAATGCTTTACGATACAAGGAGAGAAGATATTGTTCCAAATACACAACTTCTAACTCTAACACCGCAATCTCTTTAATTAATTGGGACGTTGGCTGGAGTAAAAAAAATAAAAGTAAAAAATGAGTCAAGACAATCAGAAAGACATACATGACAAGAAAATCATAGCAGACCTATAATCCTAAACAATGCATAATCATTTATGGCTACAAAACAACCTTATGATTTTCAGACACATACAAGGAAGAACTGAGCTACAAACATATCCGCCATCAGCCTAGATTACACAAAGAAAAACTCTAAGTACGTTTGCAACATCAATTTTCTTTAAATGGTTTAGAAAGCACATATAAAATCAATCCATTAATTCTCAGTATGATAGACCTGTTGGTAATCATGTAGAAATTATGACATCAGAAGAAAATGCATATTTATTGGCTAAAAATTTGTTGAAGTTCCAACCTTGGGCAGTATCTTGTCATTTGATGTAACAAGAGATTTAGGTCTGTATCCAAGAGCCTTTTCTAACGTGCATCTGACCTCAAATTGATCTTGTAGTCTTTTCTCTAATTGTAAAATCTGGCACAAGATTATTTAAACACAAAAATAGACATGGCTATTAGGTAGAAGTATCATGAAGCATAAGAAAAATCTGAAGAAAGATTAAAAGAAAATGACTGCTTGAGTAGAATATGCAACAAAAGAATTTTGATGAATAGTTCTGGTGTCGTACCTCTTGCTTCAGTGTAAGTTGAACATCATTTGTAGGGGTTTGTTTTTTCCTTGGCTTACCGCATTCCGTGAGGTACCCTGTATCCTGAAACCATATCAAAGCCACTCATAGGTGTGAAAACCTTTCTTCTAAATAATTGTCTATAAGTGACTTGTGACTGTGTACGATACCATTATATTAAATTAGACAACCATTAGCATAGATGTATGAGATGGAACTAATTTTGTCAGACATATATGCTTTCCACTTCAAAAAAAAAAAAAAAAAAAAAAAAAAATTTCCCTTTCCCCCAC
>Ga0214543_1009092_pt1 | contig 15738 bp, 5 predicted proteins | sample CNSS2metaG_FD_160094 | JGI IMG/M metagenome (GOLD analysis project Ga0214543, IMG submission 160094) | Root nodule microbial communities from cowpea collected in UCLA plant growth center, Los Angeles, California, USA - CNSS2 | ecosystem: Host-associated > Plants > Roots > Nodule | place: USA... | reverse complement strand
AAAATATAGATATTTATAAAGAAAAAAATAAAATATATATATATATTATATATATATATATATATATATATATATATATATATATATATATATATATATATATATATATATATATATATTTGATATATAATAACAAGATAACAAGATAAGGACAAGATAACTTAAAAATATAATAAATAATTATATTTGTAACACCCCATTTAATTAAGTACGCGAAATTAAAGGAAGCGTTACAAGAAAGATAACATAAAAGCGCAGTCTGGAAGTTTTAAACTCAACTCCATACAACCAATGGCACACCACGATGCCCAAAAGAAAACTAGATGAAGAGTTAACCAAAGTACATAAATCCAAGGACGAACAATTACGTGAGTCACAACCCTAGATAAACTCATACGGAAATAAACACTAGTCCATGCGGACTATGCAGCGAAATCTCCATCCCTTGTTGCCTATGGGTGTTCCTCGCATCTGCTTACCAATAAGTTGATGATCATCGTAAAAGAGAGTACCACACAGCAGGTCACACAACAAAGAAAGTAGGGTAAGCTAGAGCACAAAAGATTTCATTCATCAAATCATATATAATTCCACAATACCGTACATTCAAATCAACCAAGCATGTTATGACTGTTCAGGCAATACACTACGACACGACTCAACTCATCCGGATACATATAACCATGGTCGGATTCAGCGGATGCTTGCACTTGTAGTGGATACCTCTGCTCACCCCTGAGCTATGTGTTACAAGTGTTTCAATGAATCAATTTCCCTTACCACAAGGTTAGCCCTTAATGAATTTTAGGCCTCCTGCTACTCTCACCACAGGAGTCAGTCCGCTCTAAGTGAGACTAACTGACCCTTTAGAGTGTCAGGATGCAATCCTTACCTTGAATCCTTACCTAGTTATACAGATGGGGCACCACCATAGACACCCACTAACAAGGGTCAGGGAATTACGTCCCGACCACTGAAGCACGACCCTGAAAGTCTCACCTAGAGACCCCAAGGAATTATGCACTGACACAAACAAAACAAGATCACACAGTCAAATAGTATTCACCATGCAAGGATATATTCATTATGTCAACCTTTAAAGCCAATACCTTTCACGTATCCAGGTCCAACTCATCATAACCCATCCATGCTCATAGGATTCAACTCATCTCGTTATCATGCCACTTTAATAATACCCATCTCATTTAGTTCACATGCCAATTTTCACACCAAACCCATCATCTACAATCCATGAATAATGCCATGCATACATAACACTCCATTATATACATGTTTCTCATCATAACATTCATACCCAACCAAATACCAATCATTCAAGAGTAAACAAGCATCCAACAGCGCACTGCCTCGCCCAGCCCCTCGCTCAGGCTGAAGGGTCTCGCTCAGGCGAGACGTGCTCGCATCTGCTCGAGAAAAGCATCAAGAAACCAACGTGGGATCTCACTTAGGTGAGACCCCTCTCACTTGGGCGAGATGGCGAGATGTTCGCTCGCTCAAAAATTGAGCGGGTCGCCTGGGCGACCTTTTGCGCAAAAGGGTTTGGGCGAGTCCCTATTCGGCGAGACTGGCTCGCTTAGGCGAGATTATCAGGTCTCACCACTGTTTCACTTGCAGCAGCTATATTTTTCAAACCAACCAATCATACAAGGTATCCCACGTATCAAAACGAATGATTAATCCATACAATCAACAACCAACTCAAGAACAGGCCAAAAACAACTTAAACTTGAAACCCTAACTTCCCGTACCTGGAAAAAGGGTTAACAGAAACCTTGACGGCACGACCGCGAGCACTACAGCTCTAGGAACGGACTAGCGAGCTGAAAATAGAAGGTAAACGGGACAAAGGACGGAGTATTACAAAACTGTAACTGTGAACTACGAAGGAATAACAATGGAACCCATACAATCTAGAAAGCGGCACTTACGTGGAGTAGGAGCTGGTTCCGAGCTAGTTCGAGAAGGCTTAGGGCAAAACCCTAGCAGAACGTCTTTTGAGGGCAAGGAGGGGATGAAGGCTGGTTCTGTGAAATAATGAGAGTAAGTGTGTTAGGCCAGCTTAGGGTTTGGTTATATCACTTGGGCCAGCCCTAGGCCCAAATACAAGGGACAACCCTTTTCCTTTAGAGCAGAAAATAATAAAGTAGATTTTTAATGGGTCTTACAATATTGGTCACACTTTGATAAAAGTGAACATTTCTATTAAAAATGAGTACATACATCCAATTAATTTTAACTACTTGACATTTTACAATTATTATTTTCTGTTTGTTATTAGTTTAACTTAAAACTGAAAAATATTAATCTATATATCTGAAAAACATTCATCTATATTAAAGACGAGTTGGAGCATATGCTCAATTTTTTATTTTAGTAAAAATTTATTAAACCATAAATCTTTTCTATTAAAATAAATATAAAAATAAATAATTTGTATAATTTAATATTATTATATAGATTTTTATTATAAATAATTATTTAAATTTAAGGAGAGAATATAGATTGGATAAGTGTATAAAGTTTAATGGTGAAAAATATTAAATAAACTCATATATATATATATATATATATATATATATATATATTTATATTTGATATATGATGACATGATAATGAGATAATGACAACATAATTTAGAAATATAATAAATAATTATATTGGTCACACCTAGATGTGGTGAAAGTGAATATTTCTATTAAAAAAGGTTATTAGGACAAGAAATTTCATTAATAACTGGTCGTTGTGATCCTTTGGAACAACTTGATGAATTTAGTAAATCTTTTTAGGAGGCTCCAATGACTATAGATAGAACCTATCCAATTTTTACAGTACAATGACTAGTTATTCACGAACTAGCAGTACCCCCTATTTCATTTTTGAGATCTATATCAGCAATGCATTCATCTAACTTTTTTTGAGATCAATATCAGTAATGCATTCATCCAACGATAAAATGAGGGCATACATACAATTAGTTTTAAATACGTGACATTTTATAATTATTCTTTTCTGTTTGTTATTAGTTTAACTTAAAATTGAAAAACATTTATCTATATATTAAGGACTAATGAGAGCACATGCTCAATTTATTTTTTATTTTAGTTAATATTTATCAAACCATAAATCTTTTTACTAAAAATAAATATAAAAATAAATAATTTGTATAATTTTATATTTTTATATTTTTAAATAGGTTTTTATTATAAACAATTATTTAAATTTTAGAAAAAAAATATAGATCAAATAAGTGTATGAAATTTAATGATAAGAAAGATCAAATAGACTCATCACACACACACATATATATATATATATATATATATATATATATGATAATAAAATAACGAGATAAAATCATACTTGAATTCGGTTTACGTTGGAGTGAATGTTTTTCTTAAAATAGTTACTGTAACGTCCCATTTAATAAATAAACTTATTTAAATGACACATCATACAATATAATATGAAGAGCAAAGTTTTGGAGTATAACGTCACTCCTACAAGTATCCAAGGTACTTAAAAGAAGACAAGGCACGTCACGATGCCAAAACATAACGAAGTACAAGGCAGCGAAATCATCATTTCCCTGTTGACCACGAGTAGTTCTCGCATCTGTTCACATCAATAAATTGATGATCATTGCAAAAAGAGAAAACCACACACACAGAACATACAACAAACAGAGGGTAAGCTAGAGTAGAAAATGGTTAATCATACAGTTACATACACTTTCATAATCCAAAATGCATATGTCAACCAATCATGTTATGACCTACACACAATACACTAAGACTCGAGACACAACTCATCCGAATACATATAATTAGTCGGATTCAGTGAATGCTTGCACTTGTGGTGGCTTTTACTGCTCTACTGAGCTAATTGTTACTGTGTTTCATCCCTCATACACAAGGTTAGCCCTTAAAGTGTTCCAGGCCTCCTGCTACTCTCACCACTCGAGTCAGTACGCTTTATGTGAGACTTACTGACTCTTTAGAGCGTCAGGATGCAATCCTTACCTTGAATCATTACTAAATTATATAAATGAGGCACCACCATGAACTTCCACTAACAGGGGTCATGGAATTACGTCCTGACCAATTAAGGCACCACCATTAGATATCACCTAGAGATTCATGGAATTACGTCTTAACCCATGTGGCACCACCACGAAACTATCGTGGAATTACGTCCTAACCAAACCAAAACCATGTTTCCATCCATCAATATAACATTATTGCTCATACCAAATCCATGACCACATATATAACCAACCATTCATTTATATTCCATACTAAGATCATGCCACACACATCATTCACCACCCATAAACCATCTTTACTCAAGCATATTCACCCACCTCATGCTTTAACATAGTAATTCAATCAAACATGTGCCAAACATCCAAGAACAAAGAAGTAACAAAACAAGAACGCATGCTCGCAGAGCTCCTCGCTCAGGCGAGAGGGTCTCTCGCTTAGGCGAGAGCTCGAGAAGTGGGGAATAGTGGCTTGCGCGTTCTCTCGCTTAGGCGAGACCTCCTCGCCTGAGCGAGATAGTCTCTCGCTTAACACAGGAGCTCGTCGCTTGAGCGACAGCTCGCGCAAACAACCTGGGTGAGTTGTTGCTAATCTCGCCTAGGCGAGACACGCTCGCTTGGGCGAGAAAACCGCAACCCTCCATTGTTCATGTAAGCCAACACCAATAATCAACTAGAGCAAAGCACAAATCACGTTCATAACATTTTACATACCACACATACATCAGAAATACGAAACATACCCAAAAATAGGTAAAGATCGATTAAAAATAAGAAACCCTAGCTTCCCTTACCTGGAAAGAGCTAGCCAAACAACTCTGACATTTAAGTGAATGAGTACGAAAGTTCTCGGAGCATATTTAAGAGTTGAAAACCCTAATACAGAACCCTAACAATAATCACGAAGAACCAAACCAGAGAAGAAGAGTATGAGTTGACGAACAACTTACATGAGCAAAAACGAGGTCGAGCTAAACTTGAATCTAACTGAACTTCAAACCCTAGCAGAGCTCTGGGAGAGAAGAGGAGAGTAAGCAAGGTACTATTTTGCAAGAATGGCAGAAGTGAGAGGGATTTGGCTAGCTTAGGGGCATTGTACACCCTATGAACCAGCCTTTAGGCCCATTAGATTTTGGGACTGAAATAAGAAGACCTTACAGTTATTGGGGCCGAGACTGATTTTAGTTGAGTACGTAAATTTAGTTTGTAATTATTATTTTCCATTTGTTATTAGTTTATCTTAAAACTAAAAAATGTTAATTTATAAAATAAAGACTATTGGAAACACATGCTCACTTCTTTTCTTTAAGTAAAATTTTATAAAAAAATGATTATAAAAATAAATAATTTTATAATTTTTATTTTTGAATGTTTTTTTATTATATTTTTTTTTAAATTTAATGAAATAATATAAATCATATAAGTGTATGAGGTGTTTAGTGATGAGTAAAGATTAGATAGACTCATCATACATATGTTAATATTTCAGATATTATAATAACATAAAGATATATAAAAAAATCTATATTAGCATGAATTGGAATGGGTTGAGGTGAGGTGAACCCTCTTATTAAGAAGGTTATTGCAACGGGAGTAATTTGAATATATTATGTACAATTGAATTAGTAGTTTTAAATATGCGAGATTTTATAATTATTCATTTGTTTTTAGTTTAAGTTGAAATTGAAAATATTAATTTATATAATAAAGACTAGTGAAAGCACATCACAATTTTTTATTTTAGAAAAGGTTTATTAAACTATAAAATATTTTTTAAAATAATTATGAAATTAACTAATTTGTATAATTTTTTATTATTAAATATATTTTTTATTATAAATAATTGTTTAAATTTATTAAGAGAATAAGATTCTATAAGTGTACAAGGTGTTTAGTAATGAATAAGATTAAATTGACTTATCTATATATGTTAATATTTTATATACGATGATAAGATAACAAGATAAGATATAATAAATAATTATATTAACCATACTTATATTCAGTTGGAGTGAATCTTTTTAACATAACAGTTATTAGACGGACAATGACTGAAATTGAGTATGTGTAATTAGTTTTAAAATGTGACATTTTATAACTATTCTATTCAATTTATTATTTGATTAACGTAAAATAGAAAAATATTAATTTATGTAATAAAGATTAGTGAAAACTCATACGCACTTCTTTTTAGTAAATATTTATTAAATTATAAAATATTTTTTATTAAAATTAATTATGAAAAGAAATAACTAGTATAATTTTTTATTATTAAATAGTTTTTTATTATAAATAATTATTTAAATTTAATCAGAATATATATATATATATATATATATATATATATATATTAATATTAATATTTTATACATGATAGTAAGATAACGAAATAATAACGTTATAACAAAATAATTATATTAGTCAAATTTTGCTTAAGTTGAATTTAAGCTTTTTATTAAAAATGTTATCGGGGACTGATTTTAATTGAATGCGTACAAAATTTTTTTTAGGGATGGCAATGCGGTCGGTCCGACCTGTTTAGTCCGATCCGCATAAGGCTCGCACAACGCGGGCTGGTCCGTCCCGTCCCACACACTTTATGCGAACTAAAAACACTGACACGTTCCGTATACTCCTTGGCCCGTGGGCTTGCGGGTTCACTACCCTGGCCTACCCCACATTTTTTCTGCGAGCCGGCCCGACGGGCCAAACCCTAATTATCACCCCTAATTTTTTTTAAATGTGACCTTTAGTATTTATTTTAGGATATAATGTGTATACTAACTAGGTGTATATTAACTAATAAATATTATCAATAAGTTTTGTTTGTATCATACGTCACATGTTTATACTCTTCATAAATATTATTATTTCTCTTTAAGGGTTGTTGAAGTATCATATAAATCTTATATTTAAATCTTTAACTATTGAATCTATTTAGACTTGTTAATATACATAATTTTATTATAACAATAGATCAAATAGGTACATGTTGTATTTTCTTTAAACTAGATGTAGTGTAGATTAAGTTTTTCAATAAAATTCTAATGCATGATTGAGATTATATCAGAGGTAACTTTTATTTTTTTTAATATACGATTGTTCATTACTTTTATGTTTTACTTTTCATATATATTATTGTCATATTTTTTTGGGATTATGTGTTGGTTTTGAGTTAGAGAATATAATGAGAGAAAATGAAAACTTTTTTTAATTAGAAAAAGTAATTTATATATAAAGAATATAATTTGGCTTTCCTGAAATTTTTGTCCAAGTTCCATCACTAGTTGGGAATGAGTTAACATTGATCGTTTGTCATGAATCAACTTAAAACAAAAAGAAAAATAATATTAGTACATGAGATCATCATAGAGTTTTTAAATTTAGAAGATTATTAATGGGTTGCCAAAATGGGACATGTTGAAATTTTCAACCCATTAGTCCATTTTGACTCGATCCGCCTAGTCTACCAAATTAGCGGTCCAAAGGTGGATCAACTCGCCCTAGCCCACTAATCCACTTTGTTTTTTATTTTTGTTTCATTTTTATGACGGACCAGTCCAGCCCAACTTGTTTTTGACAGGTCAAAGCCAGACTAACTCATTTTGTCACTCTTAACTTTAATGAAACACTTGCTAATTAGTTTTTAACATGTAAAATCAAATTGATACACTTTTAGTGATTTTAATTATTAATTTTTCAACAATTACTCAAGTTTTTACATAAATTTATAAAAGTTAACTTTTAACATATACACTTTTAGTGATATTATTTATTAATTTTTCAATAATTACCCGAATGCTCATATAAATTTATAAAAATTAACTTTCAAAATTTAAAGAACTTGAGAAATAACTAGTTCTATTTGAACAAATTTAATTAATCAAAATTTGAAATGTAGAGATTAATGAACAAAAATAAACGGAACATTCGTTCAATTTTAATGTTAAATTATATAATAATAGATATTCAAAGTGAAATATGAGAAATAAACGAAGAAAAGTTAAATGAATTGTTGAAAATAAATCCTATATAATATTATAGCTACACAACTAAGACGATATGGTATAATTATTTTTGTCAATTGCATTTAGATTAATCACATTATATTACACATCTTTTTCATCATTTGACCCTCATTGCACCTTTTCTCCATCAATTAATGATTAAACCAATTGGCTCTTGAACCCAATTTTTTCTTTTGTCTGATGAGAGTGTGAAAGGAGAAGAAATTGCATGTTCTTTGTGCAATCAGTAATTGCATTTTTAAAATAATCTCAAATTGTAGGAGTTTCTCTTGTACTTTTGGGTAAACTTGAATACTCTATCATGTATTAAGTAATTGTAATGAAATGAGTGTATATATTTTGGTTGACAATGTGTAAATGTATGTTAGCATGTGTTATGAAATGTTGGGTGTTTAATTAACTATCCTTAAAGATAATCTGATAACCTTAAGTAAATGATTATCTTTATAAATAATTATAACACTCTAATTTATTTAGCCTTCTTTTTTTCGGTAAATATTTTAAAATTGTGAAATCAAGTTTATTGAGTTATTGAGATAAATTAGAGCGATAATTTTGAAAATAATTAAAATATATAAGTTTTCCATGACCAAACCCATCATATAAATAAAATCAATGAGGGAAATTTCTATTCGTGAAGCAAAATTATGTAGATTTTGTCATTTTACAAAATTTCCAAAATTATTTCTAAACTTTTCTCTTTTAACCAAATATATTTTTAACAAATTTTAAATGCATAACTTGAACTATCAATAATATTATTTTTACATTCACATTAGTCCAACCAAGTCTGACACGTACAATCTTAAACAAAACAATGAGTTTTTAATATGTCCATATCATCTATCACACCTAATTCAGTGCATATTTGGAGGTGCCTCGAAAAATCGATTTTTGTTGAATCGATTGCATGGACGCATAAATTGATATTTGTAGTTTCTCATTAAAAGTAAATTTTTTAGTTTTAAATCAATTTTTAAATCAAACATACCTAAATTTTGTGTTAGAAATTCATAATCACGTAAATGCTAAACCAAACCTAGTAATGTTCATGTCTAATATAATGTCAACCGCCACTTTTTTGGTTTTATAGTCATTTATAACACTTAAAATACCAAAATTTTTCATTCATTTTGCTGTCATTTGCTAAATACTGAAAATACACTATGATGATACTTTAAATATATTTTTAATATATTTTTAAATTTTTAAATCAAAGATTATCAAATTGTTTCAAAGACACATCAAAGAAACAATACAAGTAAAACTCAACAGAGAATTTAAATCTTTTTTACCCAAACTCCCTTCTTGGTCTTTCGAAGTTTTTAGTGGTGCTTCTTCTTGGTGCGAGTACTATGCATGACAAGATGAGATACATCAGAAGTATTATGCTTCATTATTCTTTGATTTAGTAATGAGGTGGTGTTGTTTTTCTTTTTCTATGAGGTTTCATTCTTCTTTAATATTTGTCTCCTTCGTTTTGGTTGTTCCAATTGTGTTGTTCGTAAATCTATTTCTTCGTTTTAATCCGTTGTTGATGTCTTCTTTTGGTGGTTCTCGATTTCTTTTTTCTTCTTCCGCAAGGCACTTTTATTTTATTATGTTATTGTTAAGGAGTAAGTTTCGTATTTGTTTTGTTTTGTAAAATTGATTTTATTCAACAAGTTGTTCTTTATTTTATAGGGTTTTCTTACTTTTGGTTCTGCTTCTTATTCCCTTAATCTTTGAGAAAGTAAGCTTTAGTTATTTTGGTTTCCGTAGGATTTGTTCATTTTCTTTGACTTTTTTTTTTTTCGTTTTGATTTGTTGTTATTTTCTTTTTTCGGTGCTTTTTTTTTTCTTATTGTCAATGAAGGACTGGTACTACAATTTTGTTGCTAAAGGGTAAGTTTATTTATTTATTTATTGTTTTGTTTTAGGGAGTTGATTTTTTTTAACAGGTTGTTGTTTACCTTGGGGAAGTGGCTAATTTTAAATGAAGATTTTTTTAGTTTAAGAAGCCAGCTATCTTCCCCTCTATTTAGGCTTAAGCTTCCAAAGAGCACAGCTAAAGCTGATCACGTTATGTATTGTTATATATTTGTAAGGCTGTTATGTAATAATACAATTTTTTTTTTTATTTAAGCATGGTGATTGACTTTCTTATGTTATTGTATTTACATGTTGCATATGACATGTTTGCGGTTTTCTCACTCCAATAAATGTTAAAGTTAACTTTAGTCAAATGAAATGGAAATTTCTCTTTAGAAGCTTTGTTTGTTTTAATCGTGTATTGCTTGGATATTAGATAAAAGTTGTAATAAATTTCTTTTTAATAATGTCATTCAAATTATTTTTTCAGTTTTTGTTCTTCCAAACTGATCATTGGAAGCTTTTTTTTTTTTTGATTATCTTTCATAATACTTTATACTAATTAGAAAAAAAAGGCGTGGAGAATATTCCTAATTTATATTAATTTGAATGGAATGAAACCTCATGTTCTTATATGCAATTCAACCTCGCTCTGATAATGCTCTTTATAAATGTTCAATTCAATGGTATTGTGTGAAAAAAATATTATTATTAGATAGTTTTTTTTTTTTTTTAACTAGCGAGTTGGTTGACTCTTGATTTGTGCATTTCTTCTACTAATTATATTGCATTTTTTATTATTGAGGTGAATTTGTCATAAATATAAAACTATAAATACAATTTATCTATATTTGATTGCAAGTAGTTAACGGTTGGGCACAGCTTGGAACTGGAATCAAAGAGGAAGCCAAAATTAAGAAAAGTTTTGGTTGCATATATTCAATGGCCATCATGCAATGCAACAACATTGTTTGAAGCTGCATGAAAATTCCTGTGTTTCATAGAAATTCCTGTTTTTCATAGATATTTACTTTCACATCTCTTATATTTGGAAAGGAAAATGGTATATTACATTTAATTCTACACCAATTCAACACCTAAAAAGCCTAATATATTTACTTTTCAATTTAATTCTTCCTAAACTATTTTATATTTGAAATTAAAAATATAATTTTATTAGTGTTAAGTAGATGTAAAACAATGCATCATTATCTATTTGAATATGTTTGGATAAGAATTAGATAAATGTATGCATTAATAGCAATAGTGTCAGAGGATTTTTTTTTTCTTCTCAAATTAGGATCAGAGAAGATTACACACATAGAACTATTTCCTTTTTTTCGTAAGAATTTTTTTTCTCTTCAAAATAGCATGTTTTTAACTTTTTCTCTCTCACATAATTACCCAAATAATATTGATGGAGGAATGGACCATGCTCTCTCCATGATATTGATGTAAATAATAATAATAATAATAATAATAATAATAATAATAATAATAACTATGATAATTGTAAAAATAAATTTATATCTTAATAATAAAAATTAATAATAAAAAGTAATAATAATAATAAAATAAAATAATAATAATTAGAAACATTTTAGAAAAGTAAACTAATATTTATAAAATCAACATTTACATATAAAACATTTTAGATTTTAATATCTAAAATGCAATAAAATATTAAATATTTTAGATTTAAATGTCAATTTACAAATGTTAATATATATTTTTAAAAAATTTAATTATTATATTTTAATAATATTTTAAATAATTATATTTTATTTAACAATTGAATCTAAAAATTATATTCAATTTATAATTAAATATAATAATTTATAATTGAATTTTAAAAATAATTAATAATAACGTCAATTTTAAAAATAAATATATAATATTTATAAAAAATTAAATTTGGTCTCAACTTGAAAGAAAAAAAATTGTTCCATTTTAAAAAAATTATGACTAAATTGAACAAAAATAATGAATATAGGGACCGAATTGAACAAAAATAATGAATATTAGGACTAAATTGAACAAAAAGAAATAATACAACCACAAACTGATATGTAACACTAGCATTGACACATTACACAATTGTGACTTGACACGTGAATAATTTTTTTGAAATTAAAAAAAAATTAAAAAAATTGAATAAATCAAGAGTGTCGTAGTATGTAATGTTCAAAAACATTAACTATTTAAACATTGTTAGTAAAAATGACCAAATTGATAAAAGTGAACATAAAACGAAAATGAGGACCAAATTGAACAAACACAACTAAAATAAGGACCAAATGTATATTTAAGCCTAAATATATTTATATGGTAATAATAAAAATTTAATAAAATTAATAATAAAAATGAATAATATAGTAATATAAGTTAAAAAAATAATATAATATAATAAGAATAATAATAAATATGATAATTGTAAAAATAAATTTATATCTTAATAGTAAAAATAATAATAATATTAATAATAAAAAGTAATAATAAAATAAAATAAAATAATAATATAAATACATCTATATGATAATAATAAAAAGTTAATAATATTAATAATATAGTAATATAAGTTAGTAATAATAGAATATAAGAATAATATCAATAAATGTATATTAATAATACATAAATTAATTAATAATATTAACAGTAATAATGATATTTTTTACTCTAGGAATAATTTAGTCTTCTTACAATAATATTACCTATTAAAATTTCTTTTTATCATATCAAATTCATCTCTAAAGTCTAAGTCAAATGTAAAGACATAGAACAACGACAATTTTCATAACTCCCATTTTTAACAACAATTTCCAATACACAAGCATAATTGTTTAATCAATTCAACAAGGTAAAAAAAAAATCTATTCCAAGTATTTCATCAAAATTTTCTTCAAACTCTAATATTTTCCAATTCTTCCATATTAATATCAACTAAAGGACAAACTTTTAATAATTATTCACCAACTTAAACATTTACATCATACTCATTTACTAAAGCTAATATTAATAGTTTTCTTATCTGAAGATCTAGCTATTCCAACGATCATTGATTCACACAAAATGTTTAGTTATTCACAAAAAAAAATTATGAGTGTTAAACCGAAGATATTATTATGATTCTATACTAACATATATTCATTTTTACCAACACATACCCGTACATGTTAGGGATGTAAACCATCCTTCTTTTAAATAAGCTAATGTTGTGTTTGGATAAGAAAATTTAAGAGTAGTTCATTTATTTGGAGAATTTTAAATTCTTTGAAGTAAAATTACCTGTTTGGATAAAAGAATTAAAAGAAAATTGAAATTGAGAAATTTTAAGAAGGTATTTCAAATAATTAAAATAATAGAATTTGAAATTCATTAAAAAAGAACGAAATTGAAATTCTAAATGTTGTAGAATTTCTCATTGGTCAGGATGAAAAAGGTCCACAGGTCCAAAAAGTTAATTCATATCGACCTTTGTCCCGGACCAAGTCATCTCGACATCTAGCCTAAACCGACTCAACTAGACTTTATGCCCTAGTCGACTTTGCTCGGCCTAAGGCTCAACCTTTAACTCAAGCCTATTCAGCTTGATCCTTGGTTTGCATCGACTCTTCTCAACCTTTGTCCCAATTTGACTCATCTTGATGGTCAACTTGTATTGATCTTTGACCAAGGTCAATTTGTCTCGACTTTTGGTCAGGTTCAACTCTTTTCGACCTTCGACTAAGGTCGACTAGTATCAACCTTTAGTTAAAACTAACTAGTCTCGACCTTTGGTCAGGGTTGACTCAACTAGAAATTATGCCTGAGTTGACTTGACCTTCCTCTCGACCATTCAACTCAAACTGACTTAGCTCAAATTTTGGTGTTGAAAGTCGAGTCGATTCAGCTTGGGCCAAAGGATCAGTGGAGTTGACCATGGTCAATGGTATAAATGAGTTGGTTTGGGTCGAAGGTCGAGATGAGACTGTGTAGACCAAAGATTGAGCTGAATCAGCCCAATCCAAAGATCAAGCAAAATATTTTTATAATATAATTTTGCCTTAAAAGAGAAATTAATTTTATTTATCCAAACAAGAAAATTGAAATTGAAGATATTTCAATTATTTTATCCAAACAAACAATTTAGGAAATGAAGCAAATTCAACTGCAAGTAGTTCAGATACCATATATTTTAATTTCTTGAAATTATTAAAATTCCTTATCCAAACAAAAGGTAATGAAAGAGGGGATAAAAAGAAATGTACTCTAAACCAAGTATTGTCTATTAGTTCTACTACCATGAGTTTGAATCTTGAAAATGATGAATACTTAACTAAAAATTAGAAAAATTGTTAGATGGTTGTTTTTATATAGTAAAATTTTAATATTTTTATTTATTTATAGACTTTTCAACTTAAACAATAAAATATTCATGACTCATCTAATCATTCTCTCTTTTATTCTGAAATAAATAAAGTTTGTTCTTAGAATTCCAAGCAATCCAAATAAAACCAATTTCTCTAATTAACATGTTTAAATAAAATTTTACTTTAAAACATAAATTAAAATAAAATAAATTTTCTTTGAATCAAATTAAAAAAAGTTCAACAATTTTATCATAATTAATTTAACATCCTTATTTTAATTTTTTCTACTACAAATTTTTTTTATATCCTATGCGTTTAATAATCTCACACAACTTAGGAATAACGTCAAAGATAATTTAAATACACTTTTTTTTCTTTCTACTCTCCAAAATATCTTTTGAAGATAAATTTGTGATAGAATTTTAAACGTCAAAGAGAAAATACCTTTAATATTTCTATATCATTTAGAAATTTAGAAATTGATATTAAGACATATTTAAATATACTCTTCCAAAAAGTCTTTGAGAAAATTATCTTAATTAACTTAATATTATAACACATTAATTGAAATAGATTAAACACACTTTAAAAAAATAACATCTTTTTAAATTAAAGAAATATATATATCATAAAAATTGGAGAAAATTTTGTAAGAGATTGAATAAAAGGTGAGTTGCTTTACAAATGCTTACACTTATTTTCATCTCACTTTATGTTTGATGATTTTATTGATTTTTTTTAATGTTTTGGAAAATTTGAATAATATTTCTCATGCGACCAACACCTTAAATTTGTGTATTTATTGACATAGATGATGTAACACCTTAAATTGCTAGAAATATTAAGCATCAAATCACAAAAGTATAGTGATATAATTAAGTATCAAATCACACAAGTATAGTCATATATCCTAAAAAAAAAAATTCAAAATTTATCAAAACAAAGATGGAGGAATAATGTATAATACAAAACACACTACACAATGGTAGCGGTACACACCTAATCTATTCCAAAGCAGCTTCATCATCGGATTCTAACCTGCGGGTATTGTTTGCTCCCGTGTACACACACAATCATAGCAAAAGAAACATGATAATAAGCAAGGATAAATTAGTGTATCAAAGAAGAAAAAGACTAATAATTTAAGTAAAAGATTTTAATCATGCAAATCATGTACAACAAATTCATCCATGCATACACATAATACACACTAGTGTAAACACAGGCGCTATCGCGCATGTGTGTACGCATTTTTTGAATTATATTAATAATTGATGATATTGTAATGTTATTAATTTAATAAACAAAATAACAAAATAAAAGTATATTTATAAAAAATAAAATAAAATGTACGGAGAAAATAAGAGAAAAATAACTATTGATGAATAGTAAGAGAAAAAAAGAAAAAGGAGATAAGTAAATAATTTTATAAAAACTTGTAAAAGTAACC
>Ga0214543_1009090_pt1 | contig 15744 bp, 9 predicted proteins | sample CNSS2metaG_FD_160094 | JGI IMG/M metagenome (GOLD analysis project Ga0214543, IMG submission 160094) | Root nodule microbial communities from cowpea collected in UCLA plant growth center, Los Angeles, California, USA - CNSS2 | ecosystem: Host-associated > Plants > Roots > Nodule | place: USA... | reverse complement strand
GGTTTGTTGTTGTTGAATGTTCGTTTTCCTTCTTCTTCTTCAATCCTTCTTCCTCGTACCAACTTAAGTTTTTTTTTTTCTATTTATTGTTGTTAAAGGTCGACAAAAGTTTTGGTTTGTAGGTAATTTTTTCTTCTATTTCTTAATTTATTCTTTTTTCTTTAAGAATCTTTTTTCTTTCTTCTTCTTACTCTGTTATTATTTTTACTTCGTGAAAGATTTAATTTTTGCAAGACAATCGGTAGGATCTTCTTCTCCAAGGCAATCAACTCCGTCGAGGTAATTTCTTTTTCTTCTTCTGTATTCCTTCTTCTTCTTCAATCCTTCTTCTTTCTTCTTCCTCATACCAACTTAAGTTTTTTTTTTTTTTTTTTTTTTTTTTTTTTTTTTTATGTTTTTCATTCCCATCTTTAGTTTTTTTTTTTTTTTTGTTCTGTTTGTTATTGTTGAAGGTTGACAGAAGTTTTGGTTGGTGTAGGTAATTTTTTCTTCTGCTTCTTAATTTTATTCTTTTTTCTTCAAGGATCTTTTTTTTTCTTCTTCTTACTCTGTTATTTTCTGTGTATAAAGGAGAGGATAAAGAATAACGACTGATTTTTTGTGTATCATTATCAACAGGAGAAGTCTCTATCTATAAATACAAAAGGCAACCCAAGGGATATAACTCAGTGGTTACAACATTAATGATAGCATCAATAGCAATCAATCATAGGTAACTGCTAGTAACTCAATGGACATCTATATATTTTTCATAACAACTCTTTATTTTTTTTCTTTTGATTCCAATAATAATTATATTCAGAGAGTCAATATATTTTTTTTGTCTTTTAATATGAAGTGAAAATAAGAGAAATATCATGTTAAGACGTAAATTTTCTTATTGTATTAAGAATAATTTTTTTTTTGTATATATTTGTTATACTAAGTGACTATTCACATTTTTCTTTTGATTTCAAGAATATTCGAATCCATAGTTAAATATATTTTTTGTTTTAAATATTAAGTAAAAAATTAGAATTAGTCTCTTTTTAAAACTATGACTCAAATTAGATTACAACTTTAGAAATGTGTGGATTTAGTTTTTTTAATCAAATTTTAAGTTTATTTGATATATGTTTCATAATAATATTTGAGTTGTTTACCCCATTTAACACATATATGTTTCAGTATTAGTTGATAAACACACGTTTGAAACGTCAAATAAATTTAATAAAATTTAATTAAAAGAACTAAATTAACATATTTCTAAATATGACAGTAATTTTCTTATTGTATTAAAAATGAATTATTTGTATATTTGTTATGTCAAGTGACTATTCACCTTTTTATCTTTTGATTCCAAGAATATTTCTATCCCGTGTTAAATATGTTTTTCTTATTGTATTAAAAATGAATTATTTGTATATTTGTTATGTCAAGTGACTATTCACCTTTTTTTCTTTTGATTCCAAGAATATTTCTATCCCGTGTTAAATATGTTTTTGGTCATTTATTTGAAGTGGAAATTGAGATTGTTTCTTTCGAAACTTTATCTCAATTTAGTTCTTCAACTTTAGAAATGCGTGAATTTAGTTTTTTTAACCAAAATTTTGTTTAGTTTAATTGATGTTTCAAGAGTATTTAATGATAACATTTGAATTGTTAACACTGTTCGACACATTTTTGTTTTCTCTAACATTTGAAACATCAATTAAACTTATGAAAATTTAATTAAAATGACTAACATCACCCATTTTTAACTTAATTGGTTCAAAGTTTCAAAATAAAAAATTACAGTTTTCATTAAAAGTGAAACAAAAAGCATATTTAACCATTTTATCAAAGTTGATTGATTTCTTTTTCGAATGTGAATGAAACTTTTAATCAACCTTAACTAGGATTTTTTTTTGTTAATGTAAAAGATAATTTTTAGCAAACATTATTTGAAATTTTGACAAAGAAAAACTTTAAATAACGATGTTAATAAAGTGACATAAGGAGCAAAAATAGCCTATTTAGATATTTTTCATTATTGTTATAGTTTGTCGAATCTAAATTTTATTATAAGTTTGGTGTGATTCTTGCGTAGTTTTTATTTTCTTTTTCTTTTTTATTTTAATAAAAATCATGTGATAACAAATAATTAATAATTTTTTAGATGGCAATATAGTTAAGGTGTTAAAATTTACAATGATCTCTAACATAATATTATCAAGAAAGTGAGATAGACTTATATAAATGGAAATAATCGTAAAACACTTAAAAAATAAAAATAATTTGTTGATGCAATAAAAAAACTAAATATAGAAAATTTTATGATATTTAATAATAATATGAGATAATACGACAAAGTGAAAGATATAATAGACTAAGTATGTCTTAATTATCTTGAATTTTAAAATTTCTCTAAACAAAATTCGAAATTATATTAAATATTTGTTTCCTTCTAATATGTGATGACGAATAATTAATATTTTTTAGATGACAATATAGTTAATGTGTCAAAATTCACAATGATCTCTAACATGATATTATCAAGAAACAGAGATAGATTTATATAAATGAAAATAATTATAGAACACGTAAAAAATAAAAATAATTTGTTGATGCAATAAAAAACTAAATATAGAAAATTTTATAATATTTAATAATAATATGAGATAATACGACGAAGTGAAAAATATAATAGACTAAGTATGTCTTAATTATCTTAAAATTTGAAATTTCTTTAAACAAAATTCGAAATTATATTAAATATTTATTTCTTTCTCTTTTTTCTATTTATATTTTCAAATTAACATATGAAGTAATCAAAACATGATTGAAATTATTTTAGTGTATCATTATCCTTAAATTTCCGTGTTGCCTTTGTTAAAATAATATATAAAGAAAACCCCACTCACTATAACATGTATTACCCTCAAACGATTATTTATTATGTAGTTGCAAAATTATAAAGAAGACTATATAATATATTTACATGTTATACATGCACATGTGCATAGTTTTGGCAGAACTTAGACAGTATGTCAAATTAGATCTTTTATATATAAATTATTTTTTTAATTAAAAAAATACTTTAATTTTTTTTTCATTTTTGCTACTCAAAATAATCACACTAAGAAAAATATAATTATTATTCACTATCATATCATAAAATAAACACAAAATCTCTAAATTTCAAAATTTAGGATTATACTAATTTGAGAAAAAAATATAATTAAAGTTTATTTCAATTTTATAAAAGAATTCCTAAAATCATAAATAGGATTGATACTATTTTGGGAAAAAACTTAATTTAGAAGGAATCACGTGAGAATGTGTTATTCAATTTCTTTATGAGAGATATGAATTATTGTGAGAATGTGTTATTCAATCTCTAAGTGAGATTATGTGAGAATGTATTTTTTACTATCTTTATTTTTCAATATATATTTCTCAATTTATTTTTTTTATCTTTTTTTTCTTTTCACACTTTTTTGATGATTTACCTTATAATTAAAGACAAAACTCTAATCTTTTTTATTGACAAAGTATTTATCATGTTTATTTTTTTTTATCTTTATTTTATTCTTTATTATAATTTTCCAAAATATGAACTTAATATAAATAATATATATATATATATATATATATATATATAATTTTAAAAAATATATAAATATATATAAAAATCAAAATAAAGAAACTCTGGCTCCCCTGTCATCACCAAGGTACGCCAGTGATAACTACTATATTACTTGGAAGCTCACTGGTTGGGCTACTTGCAATAAAATTTGTTCCAACATCAAGTACAATTATAGCATTAACATAATATGCATACAACTGAGGATTAAAGTAAAATATTAAATGTATTTCGCATTAACGTCATTACAATTATATCAAATGTATGTATATAGTGAGGTCATTCCTATGAATATAAGTGAACTCATTTAATCACACTTATTAACATAACCAAATACATCATTTTAAAAGATTCTTAAATTATGATAAACAAGTCTCACTATAAATTTTACATCCTTAACCTACCAACCTTAGTTGATTTTTATTCTCAATGTCAGTTATATTAATGTGTTACCAACTTAGATTTAAATCTCTTTCAATTTCTCACCTCTTAAAATCATGTCTCACATGACTAGACAACAATTATGAATACCTATCAGTTTTGTGTTTATCACCACCATCAAAGGCATGACACTATTTCAGGTATCCATACATCATCTCTCATAGGTCAAAGAGATTTGCAATTACTCTTTTCTTCTCAACTCTCCGTGAAGAATAACTCTCAAGAAAAAAAGTTGATGAAACTCTTACAAACGAACATAAAAGTAAACCATCTTTGGCCTTCTGTTTGTGATAAAGAACATTTTTTGTGTTCATATCCATCTAAAACAATGTTTATCATCATGTATCCGTATTAAGATGCTTTTATTTTTTAGTAAGTAAAACTTATAATTATTTAAATCAAAACATTTGTATAAACAAAGTGTTTTAACCAAAAGTGATCGAGTCTAAAGAATATTGTACTTAGATAGAAGTGATTCTGCGAGAGCAAAAAATGACCAAGTTTAAATAATATTGACTCAGTTATGATTTTGTCCTTAAAAGCATCTTAAATGATTAGAGGAGGAAGGGGTATTTAAACCAGCTTAGGTCTCGACTTCTAAGCAATGTGGGATTATTGGATGCGAGTCTCCTATTTGAGGTCTAAGGGGAATGAGGGGATCATCCCCAATGGAAAACTTAAGGGACCGATATATGTAGAACCTGTTAGGTCTATAAACACAATACCAATGAGATCTGAGCCCAACTACATAAGATATTGACACCACAAAGTAATGAGTTTATGAGTCTTTATCCTTGTATAGTGCTCCACTTTCTCATTTTTAGCCAATATGAAACTTAAACTCACATTTGGATTCTTAACAGAACCTCGTCGTCGATCCCATAGGCGTCGATGTCCTGACAAAAAACATGTGTTCCTCATGCAAGACAAAATGTAAGGAGAACTATTTTTTGCCTTATTGCTCTTAAATTTACCTAAGTGGAGAAAGTTCTTCTTACATTTTGTTTCGGTAAAGAACACAAATTTTGATTTTTTGCCATAATCTAATGAGATTTTAATTATGTTGATAAATAAAGAAAGCATAATAAATTTATAAAATAAACCAATATAAAAATAAATTATGTGAATCTTTCCGATCCCTTAATTTTTTATATACATGTTATTCATATACAACTGATCTAAACTAATCTAAAGAGGATAATTTTCACAAAAATGTGTTTTGGAAGACTTTTTAAACAAGGTTGCCTATTAAAATTTGTGAAGTTGTATTCGACGAGTTTCATCAAACATAAAAGATAAATAATTTGACGGTATGCATTTGTTAAGTTTAAACATCTTTTATTAAATTTATCAAACATTATTCTACAAAAAGTTTTCAAGAATATTAAATACACAATTCAACCATTTCACTCATGTATATTTTACAGGATTTCAATTATATTATTTATTTACTGTATTTTTCAAACTTTGCTTCAATATTATACATGAGATGATTGTGGACTTAAAAAAACTTAATAAATCTATTGACTTTAGAATAAATCTTTTTAAAATAACTTACACAATATAATAGGTAAAATAATATTAAATTTTTTTAAATAATGATGATAAATGATAAAATTATTATTATTTTTATTTTTATTACTATAATTATAAAACTAAATATAAATATTTTTTATAACTTTATGGTAAATTATTTTTATTTCTTTTATAAGCAATTTTATAATTAAAAATGATTAAATTTAAAAAAGATCTGTCAAATTTAAAGAATTTATAAAATAATTATTTAAATTTATAAAGAATTTTATTTATAGAATAAATTTAGAAAACAGATATGGATACAAAAAGTCCTTTTATATATATATATATATATATATATATATATATATATATATATGTATATATATATATATATATATATAATTTAACTATTTTATCTTTGTTAATTGTTATTTTTAAAATTAAATATTTTTTTATTTTTTAATTATTGATGTTTATTAATATTTAGTTATTTGTATGTTATATTTTGTCAGTTAAATATTAAGTATGTAAAAAGTGGGGAATATCATGCCACATTAGTTCTAAATATATTTAATTCTGCAAGACTTTGATAATTATTATTACAATGATAATAAAAATTATAATAATATATTAATGGTTCCGAATAATTTGACACATTTTTCTGTTTTTTTAATAATATGTTGATAAAAGGAAGGTGTAAGGAAAATTTAACACCTGAACTTCTGGAACAATACAAAGATTGATAATATGTTTCTTTCTCTTCAAGTAATACTGGTCATGCTCTTTAAGTAATATACGCAACTAATTCATATTCTTGTGAATGTCATCATTATTTGTTTTCTTTTCCTTTGTTTATTCAATCTCCCTCATTCTCCTGGGACCAAACAAAAAAAAAAACAGATAGGTTCTTCTGTGGTTCCAATTGGATTTTTAATTTTTCCATTTCCCATTTTTTCACCTTTTGAAAAATATTATGTGTAAAAGTTCTCTTGGATACAATACAATTTCTCGGATTCACACTACATTATTAATTCACTTCCATCAAGACAATATTCATTATACTTATTTACTTCTCATTCTTTATGTATTATTAATAAATATAAGCTTTATACAAAATATGAAACTATTTCAAAAACAATAAAACAAAATTGCACTTACTAAAAAAATATATAATTAGTGTTGATTTCAAGGGAAGTCGACGGAATAATAACAAGAAAAAAATAAAATATTGCGGCTAGAACAGTGAATTAGTTTTCTGAAATTATTGGTTCGTATTCCAAGCCTTAATTTTATCATCTATTTTTATGTAAATACGTTTTTTTATTTACATTTATTATTCAATTTTATAAATTAAAATTAAAATAATTATTTTATTAATTTTATTCTTTAAATAATTATTTTTTAAATTTAATATTTTTACAATTTGATTGTTTTTCAAATATAATTATTCTTTTATTAAAAACTTACATACAAAATAAATAAAAGTTATTTATAATAAAATTATACATATTATTTATATTTAATTCCATAATTGTAATAATAACAATAATAATTATAATTTTATTATTTTATTATCATAAAAAAAAATTAACATCATTCTAGATGTTTTCACTAATATATATATATATATATATATATATATATATATATATATATATATATATAGTAAATACAATAAGCTTATATAATCATTATATGCATTCCTAATGTATTTAACATAAAAAAATGGTTAAAGTGTTTCATCTCTTATAAGAAAATGAACTACAAAATCTAAACATATTTGTACAAAAACATTATTGAAACGAGTTTAGTTCGACGAATTTGAGTAAAATTTAGTCTGCTTATATTATATAATTATTTGTATCCACTTATAATATATATATATATATATATATATATATATATATATATATATATATATTCATGTAGTAATTATATTCACAATAAATTTCTACATAAATAACAAATAAATAATAAACTATTGAAGAAAAAGCAGTAGTATATTTTATATCTAAGTTTAACATTTAGTAACGCTTTTTCCCCAATACAAAATGATAAGAGAATTAAATACACATATTTTTTAATTTGATGACTAATTAATTAAATTTTAATATAAAAAAATTATAAACATATTTAATCAAATTAAAAAATCACTATTTTAAAGACACCTTATTTTAATTAGCTTTTTACATGCATTTTAATGCATTATTTCAATTTATATTATCTTATGAAGCTCATCAGTCAGGGCGTTTGATCAAATGGTGATTATCAAATCATTATTTTACGCTACAATGAGTGTGTCAACAAATTATGGAGTGATATAATAAAAACGTGGCATGCTATAAAATAATGTATATAATAATAAAACAAAACTCCATAAATCAGTAAAATCCTTCATTGCGAAGAAACAAAAAGGGAAAAAAATGAGAAGCAAAATGCCTTTGTTTTCTGGAAACAGATCATGATGATATAAACCATACTTAGAGAAGGAGATAGGGATCAAATGAAAAGATTTGCTCGAGGGGAATATTTGAGAATAAAACAATAACACAATATCATTTTTTTTTTCAAGCCAACGGTAGCAAGCAACTATATTTGAGACATTCCAAGAGACATTTACTGTAATGCCAGGACTTAGTTTTTTCTTTTTTATTTATATTGTGAGGTTTAGCGGGACAAGTGGCCCCACCAATGTAGTGCACAAAATTATGTAAAAATTCATAGGGTATACCTGCCCAAGTCCCATTGTAAGATAAGTTTTAATGGAGCTAGGAACTTGCCCCAAATACACGAATTCTCTGTTGAATTTGAACCCTGCAGCAGGGACAAGCAGCCTTACCACCTTTTCTTCCATACTCATCACTGCAAGTAGCACACATAACTTGGTGTGCACATGGCAAGAAAACAATGGAGACTTCATCCTTCATACATATAATGCATTCTCTGTTGCTATTGACTTCTTTATCTGAAAAATGGTCCAGGTTATCTAATTGTTGAAGCAGCCTAGCAATGGTCTCTCTTTGGGGCTTTGTGCCCTCAGAGTTGCTTGTGGGTGAAGTGCTTGATTGGTGATGCAACTCAGCAGACTGAGCAGAGGCTTTAAGGCGCGACAGTTCCTGCTCCAGTCTTAGTAGATCATCCTTGTGACGCTGGAAATCTATTTCTATCTTCAGACGCAATGCCTCAATCCTCCTCTTATTATTAGATTCAGCTGCTTCCTTAGAGCGCCGTTCCTCCTCAACCACTGCTAAGGCTTCCTCTTTGCCCTTCAACTCCTCCTTCCACTTCACCTGTAACAATTTATTACACTAAATAAGTGCTTCACCAATATTAGTATTATCATATTATCAGAGATTGCAGTAAAAATATCATAGAGCCATTTTCTACGCTGGGATGAAGTTAAATCCCATTCTCCATCAGGACATATGCATTTTCAATATCCACTCACTTTGAGTAACAGCTCCAAAACATAAGCCTGAAGACCAGACATTTTGAATCTTTCAGGTTTGTCAATTGCATTTTATCTAATTCAGAATGTTGCCAATCCTCAAAACCAAACTAATTGGATGGCTGCTCTACCAAAGAGGACAAAATACAACAGGATTAATAGTTAACAGAGAAACCCCCCAATTTGGTACTTAAACTCATTTGTGTCACATTAGTCCTTCAAAATTTTGGATTGCAGAGTTTACCCATCAGATATTTGATTCATCACATTAGTCTTTCAGAGATCTAAAATCTCATGATGTTGGTTCCCATAAAAGACTGAAGTTATGAAAAGACAATCTTTCATGGTCAAATTTGGTGACAGATTATACATTCGAGAGAAAAGATCTAAAATTTAACCAATCTAATCTAATCCTTATCAAAGGACTAAAAATGGTGACAAGAATTTAGTGACAATTATCTTTGAGAGACCAATTTTGATGACAAAATATTTGGAGAAGAGGGACTAATTTGATGATCAAATTTTGTAAAGTACTAATGTGCCACATAACTGTAGAGGACCTAATACAGAGTTCTTTAAACTTATGAAATAAACACCATCCTCAATCAAAAGTATGATTAACAAGTCAATAACAACAAATGAACTTAATTTCTTTTAGGAACACGAACACATCAAGTGTAGTTGTAATTGAATGGATGATGCCATGGCTGCCAAGAAAAATCAGAAAAAAGGAAATGAAGAAAACAAATGAACTTAATTTCTTTTAAGAACACATCAATAAGGACCAAAATACTTGGGAAACTCATCCTCAAAAGTTAGCTATTACTGAGGACAACCAAATACTAAAATACTCCACAGAGCTTCTTAAAATGTGGAGGAACTTAAGCATCCCATAATAACCATGTTCCAATCTAATAGCAGCACCCCCTCAGAGTCAATGTCCACAACAACTTTCATCCTACCACTTTACTTGGTGACACTTCACTCAACTATTACCAACTTTCAACCGTTCACAGGTAGCCCCTCCTTAGACACCAACAACCAGCTCTAAACCAATTGACAAGTACCCAAGTACTTGAGGAACACATTCTCAAAAGCTAACTATTAAGGAGGAGAACCAAATACCTTAAATATTTCACCGAGCATCCCATACTAATCTATGTGGGAAAAAGAGGAACACGGAATAATTAAAGAAACATATAGGCCGTGAGGTGTGAAGAAAGAACACAGCATCATAATAAAAAGAAAAAAAAAACTACAGAGCTGTATTATAATGCAATAACAGAGTGTTGACTGGACACAACACTAGAGATCCGTGGGTTGCCTGAAAATGGCACACTTCTTTGGAATGACCAGAATTATGCCAGAAAACTGTGGTCAGTGACCAGAAACAAAACACAAGCCAGGTTTGATGGTTTTGTCTCAAGAGGGGGGAGTTTAAGGATTTTGACTATAGTTAAAAACCTTAAGCAATTCTGACAATAAACCAGGAAAAAACAGAAAAAAATACCCATAAAACAAGTTCAATAACGCACATAACAACAAGAAGTAAAGAAGGGATTTGTCCTCATGCAATATAGCGACTGCAATTTTCTAGGACAGAGACTGCAACACAAGGCTACAATAGCAAATTGTGACACAACTAGATTTTCATAACAGTCAGAGGCTTCTTAACTGCCATAGAGCAGTTATAATATGCCATTGATAACTTTTATCAGTAGTATCCTGAGCTGTCATTATTTTGCAAGACATAAGGTTTGTATCATTAAATGGCAGTGGTGTGTTGTATTTTAACAGCACGCAATCCCACAACAGTGCATATATACATATTAACAAGGTATGGACGAATGTTGATGAGGACAATTTAAATTGTCCATAGAAATTGAGTTCTTGTCATGTACTCTATCCTGACACAAATGTCAATTATGCATCCAACCTGATCACAACTTTCATAAATCTCCATGCTTCAAAGCATACATAGCACATGCAATAGTATGAATAAAAAAAAAAGGAAAAAATGCCACATTTCATCAGTTTCAATTCAAGTCATAATTATTAACAACTGCACTGAAATATAAATTTTTAAAGTCTTCAATGTTTGATATGCATTCATTTGCTCGGGTTAAAAATGACTAAAATTCTTTACGCATAAACAATCAATATCAATGTGACAATGGCAAACTGTGTCACACTAGCTAGGTCATGTTGATGTTTTAAATTTGAAACTACATTCTTTTTTCAGAGAAACCATGAGGTGACTCCACCCCTTGACAGTGGACTGATCACAGTTTGGGGTCGGCTTGTCCCTGGGCACAAGATGCTTTCCAGATTTTCAGATAACACAACTCGAGAGTACAGAGCAGTCCCTGTCTTCTACAGCGGCTGCAATTGCGGACGGTGTAGTATAGCAGTTTAGCAGACCAAATAGTAGCTGTAGTGATGCTATGACCAGATTCCTATGAAATCTACAACCGTAATAGTAGTGAAAATGATAAAGAAAAAAGTCTTGGATTTAGAAAATTATGATTGCTGATTCCAACCTAAGAAACTTGTATTTAACTTTTTTATTGGTATTTACTGATATGTTTTGCACATAACAGCTATGACTTTTTATTTTAATTATAAATTTCATTAATTTATTAATTTTTTTACCATTTTTGAGAATTTAAATCATGCAGTATACATTATCTAAACTACATAAAAAATAAAATATAGTAGTTATCCCACTGTGACCATTTTAGGGCTGACCACTATGTGCCACCATCCATGATTTAAAACACTGGTGGTTCCAATTGGGGTTTCCACTTCAAGCCTTTGCCCTGCAGGTAAAGTGCACCCGTATATGTAGATCAACTTTTGCAAAATTGGGCTACACTTTGTGGTTGAAGTACGTTATTTTTATTCTGACAGAGATGCAACGCAATTCCAATCAATGCAAATATAGGTAAAAGCTCAAAACCATATTTTCTTTTCTTTTTGGTGGACTGTATGTGGCGATGTTAAACATAATAATGGGGTATAAAGAGCAAACCTCAGCCTCCTTTTGACACTGTCTAATCTGAACCAACATTTCTTGTGTCTCTGATATCTTCTGTTTTTCACCAGAAATCTCTTGCTGCAGCTTAGCTTTCTGTTTTTCCCAAGCTAGAAGTTTTTTTAAACATTTTTTCTCCCTTTTTGCAACTTCTAAGCAAGCTGTGACTGACTCTGATGCACTTAATTTGGAAGCCTCCATCTCTGCTTTCATTTCTGCATTCTCAGTTTCTAGTCTCCTCACAGCTGCATTCGCAAGGTCCAGTTGACCACTGGCCTTTCTCAATGCATTCTCCATCTCCGAGAGCCTCTTCATGGTTGTGTCCTCAAGGGCCGGTTTCCCTTTCTTCAATTTCTGAGTCTCCTCTCTTTCCATCCGCAACATCTTGAGCTCAGTTAGATCACTGCTTAGCTTTCTAGCTGCCTGCATTGCCTTCTGATGAGCCCAGTCTTTTCGCTCATTGACCTGCTTCTCAAGATCCTTAATCTGATGAAATAAAGTGACTATGACCTCATCCTTCTGATCTTCCGCCACAAGCTCCAAATTCTCGTCAAGATTCAAATCACGAAATTTACTCAGCACCGAATTCACAGCATCTTGGTTATCGCCATTCTGTGAATCTACTCCAGACTGCTCAGCCGGGACTCCTGTCCCGGTCGCAGCAAAAGAATCCAAACTATGTGCAGTACTCCGTCCAGAAATGGTCTTTGCCTGAGCCTGCAACTGCTTGGAGTTTGCCCTAAAACCAGCAGCAAACATTGCAACATTTCTTTTCAATAAGGACTTCATTGAAGGAGAAAGATTAAACCTCTTCGGAAACTCAATGTCTCTTTGTAGCTGCAAATTCATGTCTGTCCCACAAGAGAATACCCCATTCACAGGAAAATCCAAGCCTCCCCCATTTCCAAATCCCCACCCTCCGTGAAACCTACAAAAAGCCGACCCCATAACACCAACCGAATTGCCACCAGCCTCACCGGTAGCCGGAGCAGTGTTCCCAGTACCTGGCACGGGAATATCCATAGAACTAGCCCTCCCAACATGAAGATCATTCATGAGCAAACACCACATGGCATCACCTTTGCTCAAATGTGGCCTCACCTGTTGAACCAAACACACCAAAGCTGCCACAGAGTACTCCTCTAACTGCCTCAAATTAGAGAATACAGGCTGAGTTTCATTCATATTCCCACCACCACCACCACCACCACCGTCACTATGACTATTACTATCACTATGACTATTACTATTACTATTTAAATACGCTAAGGAATTGTGCAAAATATTTGTCAGGGCATCCATGCCACCATAACAATGCCCATTTCGCAGCATGGCCTTAACAGCAACATCCTCATCGTAACCCAACGCAACAAGCTTCGAGACAGCTTCATTATAAATAAACTCCAAGTTTTTCAACAGAATCTCTTCCAATTGTTCCTCTGTACAGTAACCCCACCCGGTTTCCTCCACATTAGGGTTTGAATTTAGGCTCGGGGAAGAATCGTTGGCAGCCGTATGGTATCTGAAGGGCTTGAGACCAGACTCGGCTATGGATTTGGATATCGCATCTTTGTCGCAAGAATCCGGGTCCGGTTTCGCCGATCGCGGTCTCCGATTAGCCCTGATGTGTTTTTCTCTCATGGTGCAACCCATGTCAATTTCTGCGTTTTTGTGGACTTTTAGAGGGAGGTGATTACAGGGGCAGGGATACGAAGGATTGGGTATGGAAAAAGAAGATCAAGATCGGAGCTTGATTAAAGAATGGTGAGATGAGGATCGAGGGATAGTGGGTGAAGAGGAAGACGGAAGATAAATTGGATTTTGATGAAAAAAATAAAAAAGAAAAAGAGAAAGAAAGGGTTGCTGATTGGCTAAGCGTTATTGGTTCAGCGTTATTGGATATATTGGTCTTTCAACTCTCTTTAAAAGTTAATCCTTTTCTTTCTTCGATTTCTTACGGTTATATTAGTTAAATTATTTGTAATAATTCATTTAGTGTTAATTATTTAATATTTTGTATGAACATTTCTGCACACTTTTTCCAGTTCCTTCTAAATGACACTTACATTTTCTCTGTTTTTTCTTTAAATAACCCACTCATTTCTTTCATGGATATAAACTTTACAATTTACATTTTTTTTAATTTATTCATCTTTTATATTATAATTTTATGAAAAAATATGTCCATAGTTATGTATTTTAATATATATATATATATATAAAAGTAAAAATTACATAAATATGGATGTCGATGCGTATTAAAGTTATATATACACAAGTTTCCTTTGTGTGAAGCTAAAATAAATAAGAATATATATTTATTAATTAGTTTTAAATAAAATATATGTTTCTATTATCAATTTTATTTTAAGAAATAAAATAATTTCAATAATTTTATTTCAATGTATACTTTTTTCATTAACATAAAAAAATAGTTATAAAATTATGTCTTTTATTAATAGGATTAAAGACAAAAATTAGATGCAAGTGTTCTTGATCCAATAATTAGTTCATTCAAAACAAAAAATACAAATCATAATTCTATATCTTTGAAGTCGTCCAAATTTGTAATTATAAAATATATTATTTAAATGACTATAATAAAAAAATTAGTAATTAGATAATTTATTAATATTAATTTGTCATCTATTTTGTACAAGAAGAAAGAAAAACAAAAATGAGAATAATATATTTTGTAGTACAAACTTTTTACTAAAAATTTTACTATAGTTTAGTATAAACTTTTTACTAAACTAAAGTATCAAATTACCAGACCTTTTACTATAGTCATCTAAATAATATATTTTGTAGTATAAACTGGAATATAGACACATAGTTGCAAATTCTGACGACTTCAAAGACATGAAATTATGGTGTATAATATATATATATATATATATATATATATATATATTATTTTTATTTTTTTTTTTTAAAATAAAATAAGAAATCAAATACAAATAAATGAACATGTTAAATTACTAAATTTTTTACTATAGTCATCTAAATAATATATTTTATAGTACAAACTGAAATATAGACACAGTTACAAATTCCAATTAGAAATGGCAAATAAATCCGTCCCCGTGGGTATTGCCCGAACCCGTCCCTGTTTTGACGGGGAATCCCCGCATTGACTGGGTATGGGTATAGGGAATCCCCGATTTTTTTGATTGGGTATGGGGATGGGGATGGGGATGAATATATCCCCGCCATAATACCCGTCCCCGCCATATCTCCATCCTCTTTTAAATTATTAAAATATTCACAATTAATTAAGTACCCATATATATATATTCTTTCTATTTTTTATTTCTTATAAATATTTGGTTTGTCATGAAACTCATTCACATCTCCAATATATTTTTTATCTTATCATAACCTTTATGTAATTATGTTAAAATGATGTATAAATTAAAAAAAAAGTTATGTCTAACATTTGAATATTTCTATTATTTTTTAATATTTTTATTTATTGTATATTTTCCTTTCACATGAAAATGTTTAATACTTTCAATTTAAGTGTTTAATAGGATAAACATTTCATTGACTAGGTAATATAAAAAAAATTATTTACTTATTATTATTAATTTTTGTTTTATTTGAACTCTTTTATTTCGCTAAAACAATTTTTGTTATTTCTCAACTATTGAGTATATATGTTGATATTTGAAAAGTTTTCTTAGATCTCTAAGATAT
>Ga0214543_1009085_pt1 | contig 15755 bp, 11 predicted proteins | sample CNSS2metaG_FD_160094 | JGI IMG/M metagenome (GOLD analysis project Ga0214543, IMG submission 160094) | Root nodule microbial communities from cowpea collected in UCLA plant growth center, Los Angeles, California, USA - CNSS2 | ecosystem: Host-associated > Plants > Roots > Nodule | place: USA... | reverse complement strand
TTCAGATTCAAGTGCTTGATTATTCCATTTTGATGTCTAGCTAAGCTTTTTGCATTGATTCCTTGACGAAATTGAAATGAAACCATGAGATTGTTGATCGATTTTGGGTTGTATTCGGAATTGCATTAAATTCAGATTGTGTTTTTTATGATAAACACGTTTTTAATGCATGCTTAATCTCAAATTCGTGTGAGCACATTGAGGGTCTCGTATTCATGCTTAATGTTTATGGGTTATGTCACAGCTTGCTTAAATATGTGGGTGTTAATAGCCTGAAATTTGTTATGGTTAATGACAATGAATCCATGGTAATTTTCGCTTAGTTGATTACTTAGGATTCATGAGAGCAAATTCGAATAGAACAATTAATTTGGTAATCTGTGATTGGTGGACTTTCAATTGAATAAAGGAATCATTGCATGTTCATATAACTGTTAGATTTATCTCCGAATTGAAGTTTGTTGTGAATCGGAATCTGCCAACCCCTTTGTGTTATTGTGCTGTGTTCATCTGGAAATTGAGGCTTTGAACAAGAACATTGGTCTTTGGGAGACGACTTGGTTCAACTTTCATATACTGCATTTTATCTGTTTTAATTTGGTGGGGTATGACCTCTATCACAAAGTACTTCCAAAACTTCCCTTACATGACCCATGTGTGCATCAAGTATGTTGTTATAAATCAATATATCATTAAAATACACAACTACGAATTTACCAATGAAATTTTGCACCACATGATTCATCAATCTCATAAAAGTACTACGTGCATTAGTTAGGCCAAAAGAAATAACCATTCATTTATACATACCAAATTTAATTTTGAAAGTAGTTTTCCAATCATCTCCTTTCTCGTTCGGATTTGGTGGTAACTGCTTTTCAAATTTATCTTTAAAAATACCAAGTACCATGCATTTCATCAAGCAAGTCATTAAGTCTAGGAATAGGATGTCTATACCTGATGGTAATGTTATTGACATCCCGACAGTCAACACACATTCTCCATGATCAATCTTTCTTAGGAACAATGATGGCTAGCATAGCACACAAACTCCAGTTTTCACGAACCTAACCTTTCTCATTAGTTTCTCTATGTGCTTTTGTATCTCTTTCGTCTCTTCTAGATTACTTCTATAGGTTGGCCTATTAGGAATTGTTGAACCTGGAATGAGATCCATGTTACTTTTAATTCCTTTTTTAGGAGGCAAACCATGTGGAATGTCTTTAGGAAAGACATCCTCATAGCCCTAAGAAGTTTCTCCAAACCTAAAGACAAAGAAACTTGTGTAGAAGACAAACAAATATTGTTAGACATAAGCAAATATAGAGGTTGTTGTGTTACTACTGCATTTTTTACCTCTTTTTCTCTCAAGAAAAGGCTTTTATCACTCTTATATTTTTCACTTTTATCATTCTTTTTCTTGCCTTTTTTGGAATTTTTCTCTTCCATTCTTGTTTTCTTTCTTTCTTCTTTTCTCTCGTGATCTCTTTTGACCCACATTTTTACTTGGTCCTCACTAACCTCTCGGGGTGATAAAGGCGTTAGGGCCATTTTTACCCTTTGAACAGGAAAGAATATTTATTGGATAGACCGTCATGCATCACTTTTCTATCATATTTTCATGGTCTTCGCAACAACAAGTGACTTGCTTCCATAAGTACAACATCACATACTACTTCATCCACACATTTTCCTATGGAGAAAACAATATTCACCTGCTTATCCATAAATAACTCACCATCCTCACTTAACCACTACAACGCATAAGGACTAGATGTAGAGATGTTTCCAAACCAAGCTTGTCTACTAGTCTTTTTCTACATTGGTACAACTTACTCCATCAATGATGAGTGAACACACCTTCTTCATTATGAGACACCTAAAATGAAAAATATTCCTTCGTTGAGTGTCATCCTCCTCTTTGTTCTTGCTTCCCAACAGCCATTTGTGTATTGAGCCTTTCAAATGTAGCGATGATTGTGGCAATTTTAGGTGAAGGAAGAGCTTCATTTTGTGTAGAAGTCATATCCTGCAAAATAGTAAAATAAAAAGAAATTATTAAAACCTCACCACTCGCTTAAGTGTATCACTCAAAAGTCCACTTGTGTATCACACTTTTTGGGCTTTTCCTCGAATGTACCCTCTTGCTTTTACCACTCAATCCCCTGTAGTGTTTGGCAAAGAACTTCAGTAACTTAACAAAGAATAAACAAACAGTGTGAAATACGTTAAAAATCTAAGTTTGACTTAAGAGGTCCAAGAAAACAAAAAGTTCTAGACAAAAACTTTTAAAACTTTTAAAGACACAAAATCAATAAAAGCTAGACACAATAAAAAGCATTACCAAAAGAATTTACTTTAGACAACACGGAGACTCTAGATTTTGATTGGGAAACAATTTTAGCACATAAACAAATATTGCAGCATACAACGATGTTGGACTCTTTGAACTTTTCTTTTCGTTTATATTCTTTTCCTTTCCTCTTAACTTTGTAGTCCCAACATAAGAATAACAAATTTTTACAGTAACAGACTTCTCGTTGGGCGAGAAAACACTCACTCGTTGGGTAAGAGTACTCACTGGACGAGAGTACCCGCTGGGCGAGCAGGCTCTCTCATAATTCTCTCGTTGGGTAAGATTATAGACTCGTTGGCCGAGAGTGCGCCATCCGAAACCCTAGATTTGTGATAAGGATGCCCTTAACCCAAAACAATTAATTGGAACAGAAAAACACAAAAACAAATAATTTCTACGAATCGAATGCAGAAATACTCATTTTGAAAACGAAGAACACACGAACACAAATACAAAAAGAATTTTTCTATGTTAAGATTTTATTTTTATAACAGAAAAACAAAAAAATAAGATAAAGAAGAAATTCAAACAAGAACCTTGCTCTGAATACCAAATGACACAATCGTAACTGGAAAGATGATGATCTTTTCTGACTTTGAAGTTCTTCCATAAAGAAACAATTAAAATAAGAATAAAGATCGCAGAAAAAGAGAAAGATGGAATGTGCCACAATATAGCATGTTGATAAGCAAAGGAAAATTCGCCACAAAGAGATCCATCTTTGATAAGAACCCAACCAAAAGAATAAACACCACAATCAAAGATAGATAATTCTAAACATCACAATCTGATCCAGAATTGATAAGTCAAGATATCATCAATATTGATAAGTCTAAGGTAGATTCGCTACAATTTATAACCCTTGGTAAGAATCTAAAGTTCTAATCCAAGAACCAATAGAACCTTCTCCTAAGGAAAAAAATTCATTAATGATCAGAGTGAATGGAAAGTTTTGAAAATGTGAATATGTAGACTTTCCTAATACTCTAAATATAAGCCCCACATTAAAGGTCCAACAACCAACTTAAAAAATAAAAACAAAAATTTTAAAACACGAGTCTTTCGCCCAATGATTGATGATACGCCCAACGAGCCTTGGCGCAGCGATCATAGTCACCCAACGACAAGTTCAATTTGCAAAAATGGTTCGCCCAGCCACAAGGTTTCACCTAGTGAACGTACAATTCGTAATTTTATTCTAAAGGTGAACTATAAACTATGATCTTCATATTTTGGGTTTTGTCAACTTCTTATACCATCATGAGTCTTGAAGATATTTGTTCTTCCATCATTTGCCTAATGGTCATAGTCGCCCAACGACAAGTTCAATTCACAAAAATGGTTTGCCCAACGAACATACAATTTGTAATTTAATTCTAAAAGTAAAGTATAAGCTTTAGTTTCATATTTTGGGTTTTGTCAGCTTTTTGTATCATTATGAGTCTTGAAGATATTTGTTCTTTCATTCTTCGACTCCTTGACCTTGTCATATGTTTCTTGAATTGTCATGGTTCCTCTTCTAATTATTCTCGAGTCTTTTCCATGGATAGTCCTCTATCAAATAATTTAGTAACTTGTAATCAGTTTGAGTTTGTTATAAATATGTGCATATTTACATAGTTTTAGTTTTATTTTTAGTTTTATTTCAAAATTATTTGTGTACCATAGTGGCCAGATTGGCCGCTATGAACCAAGGGCTAAGCTAGCCGCTATGTTGCAATATCCGGATTGGACCGCTAACTTAGGAAAGTTGCTAACCTTAAAGACCGCTAACTAATAAATACTCATCTAACTTGAAAGAATACTACACGGTGAAATAACGTCTACATAACGACCATGTTCGCTAATTGCACGACCTTCTCGTAACAGACGACGCCTTCCACCCTAAATTGAAATAAAATAGTTAAAACATTAGGAAAAAGTATTGAACCTGAAGCCTGGGCCTAACTGAGCCCATACGGGCCCAACAAAGGACTAGACCATTAAAGAAATAATTAAGGCCCAGCCCATAACCTAAACCAAGCAAAAAAGGATTAACCTTTTATAAATAAGAGTGGACCCCAACAGTTAAAGGTATGCATTTCATTAGTGCAAGAATTAAGATTTGACTTTGAGAGTTTTTGTTGACTTGATCGTTAGAGCCCTTTCTTCTAGTAATCCCCAAATGCCCCACCAAGTGTCAAGAGACAAAGACATGGCGAATAGGACTGAAAAGCATCCATCTGAGAGGTTCAAAGATTGTGGTAAGATGAGGTTTGAGTCCTATAATAATCTTTTATTGTCTCTGTAGGAACACTTTGCTCACTAGATCTTGAGTTTGATATTGTATGGCAAAAAAAAACATAAGAGGAAAAAAGACAAAGTAAAAAGTAAATCTTTTTATTAAAATAAATTTAATTATTTTATTAAGATTAAAAAATTGAAGTATAAAATATTTTAATTATAAAGTAGTTAAAAAAATAAATAAATAAATTGTAACTAATTCAAATATTATATATTTTAATTTTTTTAAATAAATTTTTTTGTATAAATTAAATAATAAGGTTAATTACATATTAACATTAATTAATTTTAATAAATATATATGACATTAATTAAAAATAAAACACATGTTTAATTATTTTAATTATTAATAGAGATTAACAAAATTACTTTTTTTACTCAAGTTGTGTTGAGTATTTGTTCGAATTTAATTAACTAATTTATTTTATTGTGATCCATGTGACATCCCATTTAAATAGAATAAATTTACTAAATAAAACATAACATAAATATAATATGAACTAGAGCATAAGACAAAGAATATATATGTATCAACCATTATAGTTATCCATAAATATACTTAGGAAGAAAAGCTAAGGCACACCACGATGCCATGAACAAAACAGAATTTAAGAGTACAATTGTTTCACAAAAGACTACTCATAGAGAAAGAAATTTCAAGGCAACAATGCCCCCAAAGATGCTCCACAGAGCAGGATTCCCAAACCATGCATGCTACACTTAGTGTTCCCATCATCCTGATGACCACTAGAAGTTTCCACATCTGCTCACACCAATAAGTTTGGTGATCATTACAAAAAGGAAAAGCCAAATAGAAAAATAGACACCAAACAGAAAGGGTAAGCTAGAGTGAAATATTTTTTATAATGTTATTGACCAAGTAAACATTAAATTAGCTTATAAACATACAAAACAGTAGGCACCTAAACCATGTGACAACAAGCAAATGCAAGACCTCTCTGACTCAATTATCTAGATTATACTCTTGATATAGAATTCTAAACGAAGTATGCACCTGTGCTAGTTTTTAAACTCTATAGAGTTTAAACACAAGGGGTTATCACACAACCACACCCCAGGGTTAATCTCATGATTGTCTAAGGCCATTATCCTGCCAAAGATTGGAACATCCTGCCACTCTCACCACATGAATCATTCTACTCTATATGAGCGTGAACGGTTTTTAGAGTTCAGGATACTTTTCTTTATCTAGACATCTCTTATATCAAGGTATACATTAAACACACCATCACCAAGAGTTTTCCATGAAACTCTTTTACCAACAAATTCCACATGCCATCTCAAGCATTCAATTATCATGCCAATGCACCACCAAACCAAACAATTCATGTTTTTCATTTCATACTCAATATAGCAGAATCTCATTCTCATTTAATCTCATACAACATACATGGCATCATACTTCATGCTTTTAAGGTAAATCACTCTATCATGAAGGCAAATAATTGAATCAAAGAAGAAAACAACACTAGAGCACGTCCGTGCACCAGATCTTGCTCAAGCTGGAAGTCCTCGCTCAAGAGGGGGAGGTTCTCTTGCTCAAGCGAGCCCTTTTCGCCTAGGTGAGAGCTTAAGCAGTGGAACAGTGAGTTTTTGTGATTTCTCACTTAGACGAGACCTCCTTGCCTAAGCGAGTTTACTTCTCGCTCAAAATTAGAGCTCATCACTTGAGCGACAACTCGAGCAGAAACATAGGAGAGTTTCTAATGTTCTCGCTTGGGCAAGACTCGCTCGCCTGGGCAAGACTTGCTCGACTGGGCAAAAAGACTAGGTTTTCTCCATTGTTCACGCATGCACGCCAAAAATCAAGCAAATACACAAGCCAAAAGTATTTTCACACTATCACCAACATTATTCATGCATCTATAACTCGAAACAAGCCCAAAATAAGTAAACTAACTTAAAACATGCAAGACCCTAGCTTTCTTTACCTGGACAGATGTTAGCCAAAGAAACAAAGACCCAAGGAAGAGCATTCCATCACTACAATAGCTTATAGAGCTAGAAAACAGAACCAAGAGAGGCGAAGAAGAAGAAAAAAAAAATGAGACCACCTATGAGACTCACATAAGACCAGAGTTACCAAACATAAGAGAAACTCAAGGACAAAGATTCGAGTTCAATTTACGTGGGAAAGGAGCGTTTTTGGTTTGCTTAGAGGAGAACTTGCTAGTGCCCTAGCTCAGCTTCTGTAAGGAGAGAAAAGAGAGAGTAAAGGAAACAAAATGGGAAAGTGGAATGGAAAGAGTTGAAGAGTTTTCTGAAACAGCCAAAAAGCTAGTGGGCTGACTTGGGCCTTAACACTTGGTCTGGCCCATCTTATAAGGCGGAAAAAAGGGGTTTATAATCCAAATATATAATGCTTTAAAACATTGGAACAACAAAAAATAACTTAATTGCTTAATTAGTGATTTAGTCATTTAATTTGTTAGTTTGGTTCATTTTGGCCCTCTTATTATTTTTTGTTTCAATTTAGTACTGTAAATTTTTTCAAAAGGTTCACTTTGGTCTCCTTATTATTTTTTATTCAATCTAGACATTATTTTCTTTAAACTGATTCAATTTTGTCATCTCCGAATTGAGACCAAATTAGTGAATTGCAACTTATATGTACTTTTAGAATAATTTTTTATAATTTATACATCAAATTACTCCACCTAAAAACTAAAATTATTTTATTTTTTACCCTCCACCTAAGTACTCATATTTTTTTACCCTTAGGCAGAGTGATTTGATGTATAAATTCTAAAAAAAGTATTATAACATGTATATATAAGTTGTAATTAAACTTAATTACTAATTTGGTCTTAAATTGGGGAGGATAAGATTGGATCGTTCGAAAAAATAAAAGGACTAAATTGAGTGAAAAATAAAAGAATAATAAGGGAACCAAATTAAACATTTTTTAAAGAAAATGAAGGAGTAAATTGAACCCAAAAATAATAAAGGAACCAAAATAAACCCAAACAACAAATTAGAGAACTAAATTAATAATTAAAAAAATCAGTGTTTTAACAACATTTTAACAAATTTAGATTAACAGGACTAAATCCACGTATTTCAATAAACTTAACAAAATTTTATTAAAAAGACTAAATCCACGTATTTCGAAAGATGAAGAACTAAATTGGTCCAAAGATTCAAAAGACTAATTTCAAAATTTACTAAGAGGTAAGGGACTAAAACATATTTAACTCTTTATTAAATTTTGGATTAAAAAAAATATAATTCTAACATGATAGACACGTTTGGAAAATATTCTAATTAAGTTTATATAAAGTAAAAGAATTAACAAATAAAAGAAAGTTAACAAAAATACACATGCAAATCAAAGTAAAATAATATAAAAAAAAGTAACAGAAATATATTATATTCTAATATGTAAGCACGTAAAAATCTGATCAATTTAATAAATTAATGATTTGGCACATCTAATGAAATTGATTTTTATGGCTTGCGGCTTGAAGAAAGTTCAACACGAGTTTAACATCGATTTGTAAACGACAAAGACTCTCAATAAAATTGACAAAGCACAGGTCATTTTCTCTGAAGCCATTTTCGTCTTACAGTTAACAAAGAAACAAAAATAATTACGTATGAAAAACAAAAGAAAAATAAAATAAAGAATAAAGATACTTTGACACATGATAATGTTACTACTAAGTAGCAAATAAAATAAGGATATCATGTATCATTACACATTCTACCTATCTGCTAACAAATATACTAAAAGCGAATGGTTTAATAAGACGCTAGTATGGATCGACTAAATAATATTAATAGAAACAAATTATTCGTTCAGTTATATATATATATATATATATATATATATATATATATATATATATATATATATTCAATGGTGTGATTTTGATATTATAAATATCTTTTTTATAACATATATCAACAAAATATTTAATTAATTTAATTATTAAAATAATATATTATTATTATTATGGTACTGATACTGATATTGATATATATATATATATATATATATATATATGATAATATCTTTTATTTTATAATAGAATATGTTATAGAACTCAAAAATTCAATAATAGATTCATATGACATTTCTCCTGAAATTACAATTGAAATTACAATCAGATTCTCATTCGTAACTTTTTTTCTTACTCACATGAGAGTATAAGTCTTTTACATAATAAGACCACTAGAATCTTAGTACCTCTAGCCTACCCCCGATCCGATAAGAACAAACATTAAACATTTACACTTTCAATTTGATTCCATCATAGCGCAGGCCTTTCAAAGGAAATTTCTTTCTGTTCCTCCACGCTGAACTCTAACCACTTCATTGTCTTGCAGAGTTTTATGAACAAGAAAAACCCAATTCCAGCAACAGTCATGATACCACTCACCAAATAAACAGTTTTAGTAGCAATAACCATTATGAAAACCAGAAAACCAGAGGGTATGAAGCACATCACAGCCAACAATGGCAGCCTCAGGGGAACACGGTAAGGCCTTTCAATGGAGGGCGACTTCCATCTCAGCCAAAGAAACGACGCAAACTCCAACAACATCCCCAAACTGTACAAGAAATTCGCCGAAGAAATTATGTCGGTGAAGTCCATGTAAGACACACCAATAGATATCAAAGTCGATAGCAGAATCCCCAACCAAGGCGTGCCGAACCACTTTGACCTAACTCCAAAAAACTTGGGCAGAATCCCGATCTCCGCCATGCCCAGAACCTGGTACGCGCTGCTGCTCAATTGGGCCTCGAAAAGACCAATTGTCGACAACACTGCCCCGACTTCAATCCAGATTTTCAACCACTTCCCCGCGATGATTTCCGCAGCCTGCGCGTGGAACCCAGTTTCCCATTGGCTCTGGTCAACCGAAACTGCTCCAGTGACGGCGAAGAGAGGGATCAAGTAGGAGACGCAGGTGAAAATGACTGCAACAAAAAGGGCCAAAGGGAAAGTCTTGTTGGGTTTATCAACTTCCCCGGCTAAGGTACTGACGTTGTCCCAGAAGTTGAGGTTCCAGAAGAGCGTGTTGAAGAACAAGTTCCAATCTTTCTTAACCCCCTTCTGACCCAAGCTAACCCACCTATGGGGCTTAATCTTGGGGATGGCGATGAGGGACATTAGCACGAAGGGGGAGAGAGAAACCACCGCGAGTAACACAGCGACGTTACCCACGATGGTGAGGCCGGTGTAGTTGAGGAATGAGAGAGCCAGGGTTGAAGCTATGACTGCCACCTGGCGGGGCCAGCCAGATCGGAGAGCGGGGATGATTTTCTGGACGTATTCGATGCAGAGGACCGGGAAAGATGCGATGTTGATGACACCACTCAGGAACTTCCACGTTCCCATTAGGGAACCCCAGAAGGGCCCGAAGGCCCGTTCCGCCCACAGCACAAAGCCACCGTTTCCGGGATAGGCGGTGGTTAGCTCCGCAGTGATTAGGGCTTCGGGGACGCTCCAGATGAAGGGGAATATGAGGAAGCCCAGGAGAGCAAGCAGGGGGCCAGCCGCTTGAACCGCGGGCTCTTCGCCGTAGGGACCGCCGGCAACTTCGAAGTAGATGAGGAATATGAGAGGGATGAGAGTGAGTTTCTTCACTTGGGCGGCGTTTCCGGAAGCGGTGGCGGTTGCAGTTTCGGTGGCGGGCAAAGAAGGTGTTTCTTCGACACCCATGACCACTGATTGCCCTGTTTGTTTGAAATGGTTGGTTCTTTTATAAAAGATGGGAACATGTAACCGAAACAAAATTATTTTTTTGCCCCTTTTTCACTTTCACTTACTGCGAAAATGTATACAAATAAAGCGAAAAATTTGACAGTTTTTAGACCGAAAAAATTAGAGATCCTATGTAACATATCGATTATCACTGATCTTAACATTTTAAAATATATTAAAAGTGCATTTTTAATATTCAGAAAAAATAGTATTCAAAAAATCAATAAAAAATTTGAATTCGACGACGATATGAACACTAAAAAACAAAATTAAAAAAATATCTTTGCAAAATATGATTAAAACTACCCAAATCTTCATTATTCTTTTGAGCCAATTATCTTTAAGTCAAAGTATTGAGTAGAATATATTCAAAATAAATACAAATTATGTAAAGTGACTTATAAAATATGCAAAAAGACAAATAGAAAATATATGCAAAGAGGATATGCCTGAGAATATAAAAAAATTGAAGTTGTTATTTTCAAATGAAACTTAAAATTAGATAGTTTTTAATAAATAAATTATTAACAAATTTTCATATTTAAAAAAAATCATATTCAAATAATATAAATTATAAGTATTTTAAGTAACATTCTTATTAGGTATTGACCACTCGTAATTTATTATTGGAAGTTCTTCACCACATGATAATTTATTTATCTCACTGTATTATTAAAACTTGAATATCTTATTTAATATCTTAATTTAATACCTACACTACATCTCAATAGTCCTTAGTTTTTTTGTTTTTTATCCACAATATATTAATTGAGAATACTAGTAATTATCATTGACATATTCAAAACATCACATTTAATCACACACACATTCATATGCACAAAATATCATCGATCAAACCAAATAATTCACACCTTATCATTAATCAAATAGACTTCATATCTCATACCATTCATTAAATAACCCTTTTAAACATATTTATCAAGTTATCTAGATATATACAAACATTTTCAATTATTTTCCATTCATACAATTAATTTAAATTAAATATACTATTTTTGAAAGAGAGTCAATTCTTTAAGTACAATTATTTTTCTAACCATAATAAATTAGAAAAAATATACTAACTACTTTTGGATTTGAAATTTTAGGGACATATTTTAATTCATGGAACACTTTACAATTTGCTTGGTGATCAAAACTTAAATACCTTTTGCTTTCTATAAATTCAACCGTTATGCATAATCTTGCAACTTCCAAATCCTAAATTAACAATTCATTTATTTCCCAATAAATTGCATTAATTAACTAATAAAACATGGATAATATGTTATAATTAATTTCACTCAATTTAAATAAATTAAATTTGTTTAAGGATAACAATGGGGTGGGGGTAGGTATTTATAATTCTGGATTCCAAGGCATTGACATGCTCTACCAAGGTCTCATAAACACTAGGTGTATCTCTACATGTCACTCTCTTGGTATATTCAAGTCCTCTAACCAAATGATCATGGTTAGGAGTAGGGTAATTTAAACCATGTATTAAACCAGTTCCAGAAGGATGCCTTTGTAGAAACATGTTGCATTACTCAATATTGCTAGTTCCTGTAAGAAATTTTTAGTATAATAAAATATATTTAGGATCTCACCACTCTTCTAAGTATTTCACTCAAATTCTCACTCATGTATCACACTTATAGGCTTTTTCTTGATTGCACTCTCTTGCCTTACACCACTCAAATTTCCTTTAGGCCTTGACAAAGAACTTTAGTAGCTTAAGCAAAGAGTGAACAAACAAAGTGAAAAAGCGTTGCAAGATCTAAGTCTTGACTCAAGAGGATAAAGAAATACAAAACTCTAGACAAAACTTCAAGGAATTTTAAAAACACAAAACAAGAAAATTAAAATTAGAAAATAATAGGATTACCAAAGAGATTTAAAGGAAACAACACGAAGACTCTAAGAGAAAGACTGATTGCAAGTAGATATCAATACACCACAAATAAAATTGCAACAAAAAGTTATGTTGAACTCTCCATTTTTTATCTTTTTTTTTTCAATATATATTTGTTTCTTTTTGACTTTGATCCACAATTTTTTTTTTCAGTTCAATAAAAAAACAAACTTAAACAATTTATCCTTCAAACCCTCATACTCATGTGAATCAAAGTAAGTGCACTTGCAAATCCCAACACAAAAACAAATAATTTCCACAAGTCAAATGTAGAAATACACAATTTAAACAAAGAACAGAAAAGAAAAAAAATATGCCAAATAAAAATAATTAAACCAAATTGGAAACAACCTTAAGGGTTTTACTCCTTACAAATGAAACAAACAAAACTTAAAACAAAACACAGAACAAACAAACATTGAAAATTTGTAATTTTTTTATGTGAAAGAAAAATAACATAGAAGAGGAAATTCAAACCAGAACCTTGCTCTAGATACTAGATGATATGATCCTATCTAGGAAAGAATATGATCGTTTCTGAATTTGAAACCTCAAGGGGCACCACACGAATAAATCAGAGAAGAACGCAAAATAAGACAGAGATGGAGGACGCCACAATCTAGTAGATTGATATGTCATGAAAATTCGCCACAAAGATGTTAATCTTTGATAAGAACCGGAGGCCTAAGCCAAGAACAAAGAGAATCATCTCTTTAATGAAATCAAATTCAATATATGATTAAAAGTGTTTACATTGTTTTTTTTACCTCTATATATAGGCACATAAGTTTAAGAAAACCTAAGAACCCTACAAGAAGGCCCAAGTCCAAAACATAAAATCATAAACTAATTAATAAAAAAAGCGCAAAGCCAAAAACCATAGAACATAACTAATTTCTAAGAGGAAACCCAAAGTCTAAAAACATAAACTAATTTTCCTAAAAACTATCCTTCAAATGTGCTTCAAGCCATGATCTTCATATTCTTTGAAATTTCATATTGCTTGTAGCATCAGGAGTCTTGAATAGTTTTGATCTTTCAATCTCTTGCTTCTTACCCTTCTCATAGGCCCTTTAAATTGTAAAGGTTCATCTTCAAGTTCTTCTTGTATGGAATCTTGGGATAGTCCTCTATCATTTTCTCCTTCTTTAAGATAATTTGTCCTCAAATTTGTACACTCGAAGTTTAGCAGATAGTCCTCTATCATATCCTCCTTCTTAAAACGATTATGCATAACGGTTAAATTAAATATACTATTTTGAAAGACAGTCAATTCTTTAAGTACAATTATTTTTCTGACAATAACAAATTAGAAAAAATATACTAATTACTTTTGGATTTGAAATTTTAGGGACATATTTTAATTCATGGAACACTTTACAATTTGTTTGGTGATCAAAACTTAAATACCTATTGCTTTCTATAAATTCAACCATTATGCATAATCTTTCAACTTCCAAATCCTAAATTAACAATTCTTTAATTTCCCAAGTCTAAATTGCATTAATCAACTAATAAAACATGGATAATATGTTATAATTAATTTCACTCAATTTAAATAAATTAAATTTGTTTAGGAATAACAATGGGGTGGGGTAGGGTAGGGTGAGACGAGTTTCATTAACGCATGTCCATTTTGAAAGTAAATTTTTATCTTCATCTTCATACTCATATCCATATCCATATCCATTTTATTACTGTTTCAATATTAATTAATTATTTTTCATATAATAAAAAATAAAAATGGCACCAAAGGAAACATAATGTTATGAAATATTTGACATAAAAAAGACATATTCTCACATTTTGAACGATAGAAAATGTCGCCCAGCGATGTAGAAATAGAGGCACCTTAGGTCTCATTTTTGTTACTACTGCCTAATAGTTCTCCTTCCACGCACAGTGATATAGATAATGCAGTACAAAAATACACTTCTAATAAGTCAATGTCTCGATTTTAGTGGCTACAAAGCTCGTATAATCAATTCATATACCAAACATAACTCAACATTAATTCAATACTCTTAAGGGTGACTAAGCGGGTTGGATCCGACGGGCTAGCCCGTGTTAAAAAGGGATGGGTCAGGTTGAAGATTTCAACCCGCCAACTCGTTTTTGACTGACTCGTCCAATCGATCAATTTGACAAGCTAAAATACGGATCAGCCTATCCCGACTTATTGGCTCCTTTTTTTAATTAAAAATTAAAATAAAAAATAATAAAAAATATTTTTTATATTATATTTTTTAAGAATGTGTAAATATATAATAGTATTTTAATTTAAATCATTAACACTTACAAATTAAATTCCAATTATTAATTATACTAGAGTAATATAACATGTAAATATAATAATTATTTTAATTTATCTAATTAAAAATATTAACTAATCAATTAAAAGTTTAAAAAATATTTGATATGATTAAATATGCTTTTAATATTAATTTATATGCATATACAAAAAAATTTAAAAAAAAAAATTGAAAAATTTGAAAACAAATTAAAAAAAAAAGTGACGGGCCAATCTTGCCCAACCCGTTAACCTATCCTATACAGGATGAGTTACTATTATTGGCCTATTTCTATTTGACAGACCAACCTAATCCGACCCATTTTTGACAAATCACGAAAGGATTGACCCAAAACAGGCAGACTGACCTGTTTTGTCACTTCTAAATACGCTCATCCTATCCTATTTAATTACACAAGTCCAATAAATCTCAAAACAATACTATCTCACATTGCCATTCTAAGTTATCCAAACCATGTTAAAATTTATTATCGCTTCAAAAAAATCTCATGATTCATAATTCAAACCATGTTAAGATTATTTAATATGAAGGCAAGAAGATTAATTAGTATTTGTTGTTAGCATAATGTTTAATGTTTGCTTTGGACAAATTATTTTTACGTGGTTTATGGAAATTCTTGATGTTTAAGTACAATTTTAATATTTGTTTTTCAAGCATTATATTATTTAAATTTTTTCAAAATCTTGTTACTTGAGGTTAATTAATTGTGATTATAACATTCAAGAATGTAGAAATGAAAGTTCTTTTAAAAAATAAATTAAAAGTTATCTATTACATCAGTTAACGTCAAAGTTGATGTAATATATGTTACATCGGTTAAGATAAAAGTTGACGTAATATATGCGTATATTACATTGGCTTTCACTTTATCAATGTAAAAGCTAACAATTTTCTTTTTAAAAACGTACACATGTTAGATGACTTATTTGAACAGCCGATGTGTTTTGTCCTTTCAGTAACTTTTTTATTATGTAAATACTAAATCTATAACAATATATAAAGGGGATTCTTCTTTTTGTGTCCACTTTTCAAAATACCGATTTTATCCTTTAAATATAATAATTTATTAAATTTTTAAAAATTGACCGTTATTTTTATAAACTTTTTATAAAATCAGATGTCTCTGCTTTTTTTTTTTTTTTTTTATCAATAATTAT
>Ga0214543_1009081_pt1 | contig 15759 bp, 6 predicted proteins | sample CNSS2metaG_FD_160094 | JGI IMG/M metagenome (GOLD analysis project Ga0214543, IMG submission 160094) | Root nodule microbial communities from cowpea collected in UCLA plant growth center, Los Angeles, California, USA - CNSS2 | ecosystem: Host-associated > Plants > Roots > Nodule | place: USA... | reverse complement strand
TAATGAATTAATAAAACAAAGTTTAAAGGTAAATAAATAAATAAACCTAACAATAAAAAAATTGAAAAAAAAAATCAAAAAGTAAAAAGATAATATATATATATATATATATATATATTCTTTTAAGTTTTGTTTTTAACTTTTTTCTTTAGTTTTTCTCCATTTTTGTAATGTTAACTTTTTAAGTTTATTTATTTGTTGGTTTTCTTATTTTTCTAAATACATTATATAAAAATAAAATTGAAATAAATAAAATAAATGTATATATATAATGTAATATATGTGTATATATATTTTAATTCATTAAATAAAAATAAAAATTAAATAAAACTTATATACGATATATATATATATATATATATATATATATATATATATATAATTCTCAAATATATTTTTAAATCCGATAATTTTCTTAACCGAATTATGAAATTTGGTTAACAAAATTACCGTACTTTATTTAAAATCTGAATTTTGGAATCTATTACCAACCTAAGGTGTGAGAGGGGGCGAGTGTTTGTGGATAATAAATATAAAGAAAGAGAGAAAGATGAATTTTTGTTATCATAGTGTGAAAGTGAAGGATCATTTAAAAAAAATTGAGAAAATTTTGAAAAAATTTTGGGTTGCTGAAAAAATGCTTAGAGGAGGAAGAAGAAGTCCTCTGCCGTTGTGGGTCATCATTGTCCCGTCTCTTCATGGGCTGATAAAGAAAGGAAAGAACCGAAGCCCAATTTAAAGTCCACACTTTGCTACTTCGAAACCTTTATAAACAAGAAACAGTTAAAGTTAAAACTAAATAACATGAGACTCCTATGCTGAAATATCATTAAATATGCAACAGAAAGGTTAATTGTGGAGGAAACAAATGAATTCCTGAAAATAAATACTAAATATTAATAATTATATGTACATCAGTTAGCAATTGTAAAAGAATTATCACAATGCAGTCATATAATTTTCTAATTACTGTTGTACTAACGTTAGTACGTTAAAAGTAACTGTTCTTAATAATAGTTATACATTGATATATCATTATTTTTGGCTAACTTGGTGGTTTTTTTGCTTTGAGCCTCACTTTCTTAAAATCAAAACAGGGTATTTCTATTTCGTATTTTTATGTTTTTTGGAGTTCTGAACAGAACCTCCTTTGTTTGCGTTTGTATTGTAGTACTTGTTTGTAAATTGTTAGTGACTCAACATTCATAATTGTCAAACTAATGTCTGGCTGCTTTCTCACGCCCAAATCCTACGTTGGATTTGGTCTGCCCAACGCACAGGTTTCTTTCCGAACATGGCGCTCACGCGTCACCCAAATTTCTATTTCACCAACTTCTGACAGTTTTTTTTTTTTTTAATTAGTTAAACTTATATTACAATACAGGATTTTGAGAAATTTTACTACATAACTGTTTTTACTTTTAATTATAAAAATACAATCTATTTATCTGTTTGTAATTATTTAAAAACAAACACAGCATAATTCAAAACCCAGAGCTCTGAAACTGTTCAAACTTCAGTGGCTCGGGATTAAGCTGTACAAAATTAAACTACATGACACATCTCTTTCATCTCTCTATCAAATAAGCAAAAGATGTTCTGTATATTTTTTCTCTCCACTTCATTGCCTTGCTTTGGTAAACAAAATCTGAAATTTCATTAGTCTATTCATATTCATCAATAAGAAGATAAAAGTACAGAAAATTTGACAGTTTTGGAGTACTAAACAAAAGCAGGAAAAAGAGAAAAACACAAGTAAAGAAAGGATCCAAGTGAATTAAATCCCTGTTAATGAAGACTGAGATTTTACTCAAGCAAGTGCCTTTTTCTACATGAGGGAACTCTGCAGAAGTCCATGCCAAGAAGATGAGAAACTGTTCCAACTTTGAATTGCTCTTCCTGAATCAATTTCACCATTGTTTGTGTCTTCATTAAGCTGCCATTTTTTGAATTGCTCACTGCCACCACACTGTTCCTGCTTCAGTAATGCACTCACTGATTGAGTGGCTGCATTGTTCATCACTTGATTATAAGGGAGCATCATCTCTTCGCTGATCCCAACTCCACCAGAATTTCCATTATCCACCTCCCCAATGTCTCCATTTCCATACATGTAATACAAATTCTGAAGATGGTTTTGTGTTTCAAGGAACCCACTTCGAATTGCGTCCAGAAATGAAGGGTGCTCTGAGTAGGGATTCATGTCAGAAAAAGAGCCTGTGGGGTTCCCCACACCAGAAATTTCATGGTCATTGTAACCCAATTGTCCACTTGCTTGTTTTTGAAGTCTTGCCAATGCTAGAGTGAAGTCATTGGAGCCATAACACAACTGAGGGAATGTAGTGAGTGGGTTAAGATTGGGTGTGAAACTCTGATCATTATCCCTCTTAAACGATGACGATGACGACGATGATGATCTCTTCTTTCGGCATCCTCCTCCCACTGGAACATTCCTCAGTGTTCCTCCTTTGGTCCAATATCTCCTGCAAGACTTGCAGAAATATCTTGGCTGAGAAAGACTATAGTTGTTGTAGTAGCAAAATTTTGTGCTGGTGGAGTCGCATCTTGGACATTTCAGAGCTTGTTCTGGATTAGGCCTTGGTTTCTTCTCCACTGACATTTGCTGCATCACATAGACATATATAATCAGAAAAAAGAAGAGTTTAATTGGAATTGTATACTTCTAAACTTGTTCTAACAATTAAGAAAGCCAACACCAACGTGTTTGCATGATGCATCCAAATTCCTACCTGGGGTTGTTCACAAGAAGGATCCATCTACAGAATCAGAATCAGACTAAGCACTCCTTGGTTGGAACCTGAAAAGGAGTGATTTTTTTATGTGGGGGGGTTTCAATCTGGTTGTCTAAGGCGTGCAGGGACAAAAAGAGAAGGAAACAGTGAGAGAGCAAATAAAGATAGACAATTGAGACAGATAGGAGAAGTTTTCATGCAAAGTGAGGGATGGTAATGGTAACAGAAGGACTTGTCTCTATATATAAAGCAAACAATCCCAATATATAGAGAGAGAGAGGAAGAGAATAATGATTATTTTTTGTCGTACAATGTGGTCGATGAATGAGGTTAGCTTGCACGCAGAGAAGGTAAGTAAGTATTCGAAATTCGAGTAATTGTAACGGTTTCATACCATCCCTAACCTGAGTCTTTGTCTTGTCCCTATAGTGGGTCAGTGGACCCAACCATTAAAGGCCCCACCATGCATCCACCACCACCTACATACAAATTAACATCAGTATTCAGTGGTCCAAAATCATTCAATAATTTTTGCATGCATAGCCGATTTTCTCAGCCCCCAATCTTAAACCTCGTGCACGATGGATTCCCATGTTCCTAAGTTCTAACTAACATTTGAACCCTCATTTTGCAATGAATAAAAAAAACACGGCTCTGTATTTGGTGAATAAACAAAAGTATCTTAATCAGACACAAGGAAAATCAGAGGTTTGGTCCAAGAAAGAGGCGAGAATGTAGATGTTTTTGCTAGGTGTGACGAGGTGGGGGGCCACATAGCAAGCAATTAGACAATAATTATTCTTGACATTGTTTGTTGAATGTCTGCTTGATGTGGACCGGTAATGATGTTGCAGACACTGATGACGGTGAAAGAGGATCTTCATTTTTTGTGTCTATTCATCACTCTCAAATCATTCACTTGTTCACACACTAGGCTTGTATTTCGTTCTTATTACATGGAACACGCTGCGCATATATTCTTACAAAATTTTAAACTTAATTTATCTTTGAATTTGTTGAAAGTCCACCTCGATTAGAGATAAGGTCAATTTTTAATATATAAGTGGGTGCAATTTTTACATTGTAAGTCGGTTTTGTGGGTTGAGTTAGGCTTAAAACTCACTTCTAACATGGTATCAGAGTCATATTGAAACTTATCCTAACGAATTTTCTTGAATATTCTGTTCCACTCGATATCGGACCGCTAACGGACCATCCACTAATTTCTTATTCCACACACAAAATGAATTTATCTCGGTGTTTAGACTTAAAAGTCACTTCTACCCGGATTAGTTTTATCTATGATCGATGATAAATTTCCAACATTCGTAATACATATGCTAGCCACCTCACCAGGTACTCATCAACACTCATTCTTAATTCATCAATCAACTTTGCTTTTTTCTGAGTTTGATGGGTCTTTTGGTTCTTCAATTTGGGTGCTGGTGGTCCCTCCTATACCCTGAAAATGATCATCATGAATTATAACTGACGTGTCTTAACTCACACACCTATTCAATGGAACTCACTTGTTTCCATAGCCACTCAAGAGACATAATTTCCATTGTAGTCAGTTCACACCAAAACCAATGTATTTTTCTTTTTATAAAGATGACCGCATCATAGATTTATTTTCTCCAACATATCTGAGAGTTTTTTATGTTATCTGTGATCCATGCTGTCTCTGCACTGGTTCAAATATTTGTACACACTGTGATTTGTAAATGATATCCATCGTTGAATGTTGATGTATATATATATGATGGCAAGAACAATCTCTTGACGTGTGTATAATAATGGCAACTTGCAAGTTAAGTTTGAGTATGTTGGCACATTCATTCCTTAAAAAGTACTAAGTAATAACCAGAATGTTAATTTCAAACTCACTGAAACTTTGTAGGCACAAAAGATTACACTCACTGAAGCATACTTTGAAAATACTTCAGAGACTCTTCTCTTTTATAAATAAATCTATGTAACAGATTCATGATTTTGGGAAACTATGGAATGTGTCGTGATTCTTCTTATTTGGTAATGCATGATGAAATGATTAGTTTCACTGTGTTGTTAATTTTTTTATTGATCTACAAATAATTAAACATTTCCTCACATGCATGATGCTTAATTTGTCGCTTAGCTGGTAGAAAAAGCACTCTCTCTCTATCCTTTTTCCACAAGCAATCCATACATATCTTGGACTTGTTTTGTTTATCAAAAATCAAGAGAAAAGTTAACTTCTGTTCTTTGATTTTATAATTTTTTATTAAGCCTGATTAGTTTAAATAATTCATATAATGAACACTTTTTTTGGTCCTACTTACAAGGAAGATATGAACATGCAATCCACCAAAACTGCATATTCTCTTAGAGAATAAACTATGGCTATTATATCCAAATCCCCAAAATGGATTTGATTATATAAAATAAGAAATAAAATGCATGGCATGTGACATATATGGTCAGAAACTTAAAACTAATTAAAATAAACATCAAAGGAGATTTTAGGTTTTCACTCTCAGAAAAAGAAAAAGAAGCAGCCATAATATAGGAAACTATAGTATATTTTATTTTTTTATTGTTCTTGAATTCAGATATATATATATATATATATATATATATATATATATATATATATATATATATATATATATATATATTCCCAAACTTTTGCGGGAAAGAAATCTTAGAATGGATGACCTAGAACCCAAATAAGGTAGAATTTGACATGATGATTTTTTAAGTTTATTTTCCAATGAATTTTGTGTTTCTCCTTAAATATTTATTAGTTTTTATTTAAAATGAAGTCTGATTTGATTTTTTTCTCTTACGATAAAGAAAGAAAAAACTTAACTGATATTATTGACTAGCATATATATTTTTGTAAAGGCTAAATTCAGTGTTTACTTAAAAGAAAAATCAATGTTACTATATGATTAAAAGACAATGATACTATGATTTTCATCTTTTGATTTTTAACTCTAATTTTTTATTTATTGACCTTGATCTGATTTAATATGATCACTGATTAATGTATTATTATTTTTTTCTTTAAAAATATCAATAACACACAAAATCATATATAGTATAATTTTTTATGATTTAATGCTTTAATTATGATTTGAATATGATTGAGGAATGAACAAGTTAGGAAATGCTTTTGAAGAAGGTGGCAGTGTTGGATAAAATATCCATTGGATACTGTGAAAATGTAAGTAGTGTTGTAGCTTTGTGGTTTGTTTTAATAGGCTGATTGAGATAAACAACATTTGTTTGTATTGTGCATGGTGGAAGACAATGCTGAAGATAAACAAATTAATCAAAGATTGATGCAAAATATGGTGGGTCAGATATGTTGGTTGACCAGTCAAATTTATTTTGAGTCCAGGAAACACAAATGCAGAAAGCAAAAGTTAGTGATGAAAATTGTGCCCAACATCTACACACTGCAAATATCGTATATATGCCATTTCCACTTTCTACTTTCTACTTTCTACTTCAACTATTTGTGTTGGAACTAATTGGCGTGAGGTTAAATTCTTTGAAAGAAAACTTTAAAGTGATTTTACTCAAGTCAAATAAAAATAAAGTGAAATGTGAAATTGTGGAGATGAATCTGTTTATTGTTCAAAAAGTCAAGGTAAATAGTCTAAGTGCTGTGGTGATTTAAACATTGTAATGTCTCAAGTGTGGTGAATTTCTTTTACCATGCACACATCATGGGCAAAGAGATGGCAAAAGATTCAATAATTAAAGACTCGTGAGTCTTTCAAGGAAGTTAAGCGAAAAACTATTCACTCTCACTATATATTTATTAGGAATCAAATATTAAGTAGATTGAAAGTTTCAAATTGAATAGAATTAAAAAAAAAAAATTAGTATATAAGAAAAACAATATTTGTGAAGTGTTAAGATTTTACGTTGAAATTGGTATAAGGTCTCTTTTATAAATAATTTATGGTGGTCAATATTTTCAGTTAAGCTAAAAAAATGGTAAAATTTAGATATACGAGTGGGAAAAATATGTCTTGTTGTAGTAAAATCTCATGGTTAAAACTCATAGTGTCACTCTTCAAATATGAATAGAAAGTCTTACATCGAACAAAAATTAAAAAAGATATATTTAAATTTATATTTGGATTCTTAACAAAATTTCAGTAATTTTTTTAATAGAGAATTATATATATATATATATATATATATATATATATATATATATATTATATATATAATTAATCATCTATACCAATTAAACTACAAAAATTGCAATTGGAAAAAAACAATATCACAAACAAGCCAATTAGAATAAAACAAGTTTTATTATTATGAAGAGGTGAAGTTTAAAAATAATTCAACATTGCAAAATCAATTTGTAAGGTGAGGTTGCACCAACATTTATGAATAATTATTTTAGTTTAATAAATAGTTAAATTTAACACAAAATCACTTAAAAAGATAAAATGAATAGAGTAATTATTTTAGTTTAAAAAATCATATACTTATTAGAGAGTAATTTTAAAAAAAAAATGTGTATATCAAGAAAGGCGATGAATCCCTTTTATATAATTATTATTATTATATTGATGTTTATCACGTAATGGGTTAGATAGAATTTATCGAATTTGAATTTTATAATATTTTATTTAATCCAATAATTTAACTTAATATAAAACGCAATTGAGTTAATTTGGATGGAATGAGCTCACGAGTTTGATGTTTAAATCATTTGGTGCGAATAGTAGTGGAATCACCAAATTCATTTAATCATTCTAATGTAAGTGATGAATTGACCAAAGAGGTTGAGTTCGGCTTCTAACTTAGTTTCAAAATGGATGCATAAATTGAAAATAAAATAAAATAATTTTTAAAATGCAATCATATATAAACTTTTAATCATTATATATATATATATATATATATATATATATATATATATATATATATATATATATATATATATATATATATATATATATTTGGACCAATCACGTACTTGTTGAAAAACCACGTAGTATTATGATTATGAGTAAGAAAGGGCAAGGATGTTTGGTGAATGATGATAATTGGCACGTGAACAAAATGATGAAGACACGAATGAAGAAAACACATGAAATTTCAAAGAGTTAGGTGATGAAAATGATGAGTGAATAGTGAAGTACTCATACTAATGTTGATATCATCATGAAAAGAAAACGGTGTTTCAATTACAACTTCCAAATTCGTTTTCGTTTTGGTAATTACCAATCAAGATTTTCAACGTAAAAGAGAAAAAGCTCCATGCAAGACCAGTCACACCACATGAAACTCTACAAAATAATAATTTGTATGTAAGTGTGTTTTCTTTTCTCTCTTTTTTCTTTTGATAAAAAATATTTTATATACTTTTACCTCGGATAAAATTAGACCACCCTAAATTAAAAACGCAACAAAGAAATAAAAGAATTCGATACCTATGTTAAAGATATATTTATATTTTGTAAATTTCACTTTATAAATTGATATAAATTAAGTCAGAATTAACATGCAAGCGAGGATGTCTTAAGAAAATGGATTTCGACGTGTGTCGGTGCAACTTGTTTATGGGATTAGGTTTGCGCCACTTCAAATTTCGTTAGCCAAGCACGCATAGTTGTGTTCTCCATTTTAAAAAAATTATACGAATTTTGAATGAGGTTGTGGAATGTTAAGTGAAGTGGTTACGGAGTTTTTGGATGAAACAATTTTTAGCAATTGATTACAGAACATGTAATGCATGTGTACCGACTTGTTTTTAAAATCGTCATTCCAATTTTTTGATGCTCCACCTTGTACTTCCCATCATTTTCTAACATCAAATCCACTCATGCAGCCACCGATGTTTGAAACTGAGATGTAGTTTAAAATATTTTATGAAATTAGATTAATGGGTTAGTTTAGTTTTGTTATATATATATGGACTAAAAATAAAAGTATATTTTACAAAATATTTACATAAAAATTCATTATTATTTACTCTATGACATGTTTTAGTGTGTGTCATTGATTAATGTATCACTGTCTTTTCTTTTGAAAGAATCAATAACCCATATTAAGTCACGTTATCATGAAGTAAAGAATGAAAGTAAAAAAAATGAAAGTCATAATATAATTTTTTTAATATATATATATAATAAACATTCGTTTAAGTCTGCATTTTGATATGGGAAGTTCGATACAAACTTAATTGGGATGCGGACTTACAAATTTTTAAGAGTCATAATTGAATATAAAATATTAGGAGTTATAATATGAAATATTATGACTGTTAAAGATTTTAGAAGTTATAAAACTACGAGAGATACGAGATATAAGATAAATATAATATATGGAGAAACATGTTTTTTAACTTTATTCATATAATCTCTTTGTATATATAACAAAATTTATCAGAATATAAATGTAAAATATTTCCTAATTCTAAAATAATAACTAATTTTTAAAATTGAAAGATATTTTTAGAAAAAAAATATTTCTTCAAAGCTAATTTAAATAAAAACATATTAAATATTTTCAACAATGAGTCATATAATAAATTTTATATTTTCTTTACAAATAATTGAAAAAGTAGTTTACCTTATGCAAGGATGATTATTGAAAAAGATACTAAATACAAAAGGCAGGTCTATTTCTCAATTATCGTCAATGTTTGAAGATTATTGTTTTATTGAAGTAATCCATCCAAATGCAATTCATGTGAGGTATTGTTCATCATACTAGTTAAATCAAGCCAAAGGCTTTACATCCTTCATCATTTATAACATTTTATAAAATGGTCGATTAGTAATGATACATAAACAAATCAATCAAATGAATTTATATGATTTCTTTTTTTAAATAAATTATAAAATTGTTAATGCAAAAATTTTCTTTTTTTAAATAAATTATAAAATTGTTAATGCAAAAATTTTCATTTTTTAAATACATAGACGAAATGATAACTTAAATGATTATATATTCTGGATATCAAAATCCGGTTAATTTTCTTTACCAGATTTCGAGATTTCGACATTCAATAGTGTTTCTTTATCAGGGATGCAGAGAGAAACGGCTTTGTTTAAATGATGTGAGAAAAATGAATTGAGGTCCAACACAGCACGGCCCAAAACAGTAAAACCATTATTTTCATCGCCATCCTCTTCCATTTACCTTAACCCTAGTTTTCATCTTTTCTGTTCTGGAACGTCCAACCCCAGTAAGACTTTGTTGTCGTCTTGTAAAGATCCTTTCAGATTCGATGACAGGAACTCAGCCTGAGTCTTCTCGCACACCGCCTTCGATGGTTGAGGAGCCTTCAGTAACCGTTTTACTAAACGATCTTCGCCAACGTGACGATACCATTCAACAACTGCTGAACGGGATACATCAAATAAGAGCCGAAAGAGATGCAATGAAACAGCATTTGGATTCGTTTTCAGATACTATGAGAACAGTTCTTACCCACCATGGAAATCGCAAGACAAGAGGGGAAACGTTTCAGAAATTATTAGGTAGTAGAAGCTGCTTTTCTTCTAATTTTCTGTTTACTAGGGTTTATAAATATTCATGTCATCTTGATTACTCTTCCGTAAATAGCAACTTTTAATATTTGTATATACAGAATACTGAAAACTTGTATATAAGATGTTGTCTCACCAAGGCCTAAAGCATGTTCATAGCCCAATCGGCTTTATGCCCAGTCGAGGCAGCAGGTCAATTTTTTATTTTTGTAACCGTGGGCTTCTCTATATGGCCTTTTTGTTGTGAGCTGTCATGGTTTCCAGTTGGGGCGCTTTTTCCTGCACCTCCTTTTTTTCTTCCTGCACCACCATACAATTCAAAAAGTCCACTTTACCCTTTCATGGTTTTCCAAAGTGTTGTATTCAGATATACGTGTAAATACTTCATACTTCAGAATCAAAAACATATGATACTAAACGAGCAAAGGGAACACTCTCACATATTCTTAACATATTAATAATGTTTTACAACGTTTTACAAAAATAAAAGAAAAAACACAAATATTAAAGTTGCTTATCATACTTTCCTATATTTATAAATAATTTATTTTACTCTTCATAAACACTTTTTTTTTTCCCTTTTATAACTTTAGATGATAAAGACTAAAAAAAGTTAAAAAAAAAATATTCGTATATAGGTTAAATGTTACTGAGAGAATGTTAATTTCAACTCACTGAAAATTTGTAGGCACAAAAGATTACTCTCACTGAAGCATACTTTGAAAATACTTCAGAGACTCCTCCCTTTTATAAAATGCATATCCAACATAAATTTTGGGAAACTATGGAATGTGTTGTGATTCTTCTTAGTTGCTAATGCAGTTAAATTATTAGTTTCATTGTGTTGTTACTTTTTTTTATTGATCTACAAATAATTAAACATATCCTCATATGCATGATGATGAAATTTGTCGATGTTAGAAGAAGCATTCTCTCTATCTTTCTTCCACAAGCAATCTATACGTATATTGGACTTATTTTTTTTACTAAAAATAAAGGGAAAAGTTAATTATGTTCTTTAATTTTATTATTTTTTAAGCCTGATTAATTTAAATAATTCATATAATGGACACTTTTTCATATAATTGTGACATTCTTGCAGTGTACCCATTTTTCACATTCCTGGGCGAACATTTCCTGTGAATATATTGTGAAGTAAAACTCCCGTTGAAGATGAAGATGGAGCCTGAAAATGAAGACAAGTAAATTTAATCCCTTTTAGTAAAATCAATAATTTATATATATATATATATATATATATATATATATATATATATATATATTACAATAATATATTATTGTAACAACTTTGTAATCATTATACTACTAAAAGACTAACAGGTGATTCAATTTATTATATTTAAAAAATTATTATTTTAATATTTTTTCTTTTAAATTAATATATACTTGTTCTTCTTTAAAACTTTGACATCAACTAAATCTCTCAAATTAAATAATGATTGTCTTTCAAAGCCTTTCAACTTGATTTTCAGTTTTGCAACTAATTAGATCAACAGTTTTTTTTTTTCCAAACTTCTGTAAGAAATAAAATTACATATCAATATAATTGTTTTTCCTATGTAGAATTGATTTTTTTAAAACAACTTAACTGGTAAGTTATTATCATAAAAATAGTAATATGAACGGGATAACTATACTATTGTGTTGTGTCACGTGATATTAGTGAAGTAAATTGAACAAACTTGATTATGTTTTCCTTTTATTTATTTAATTGAATGTTACGTCAGTTGCATAATTATATTTATATACTTTATTTCTTATTAATTTTGATGTCATAAATTTGTTTTTTTAATAAGAGAATGTAATTATATAATCAGTTATACTATTTCTTACTGTATACATTACATTGGAATTAGTAGAGTAGTAGGTGATTGATATTACATACATTATACATATTTTTTGACATACATTTTAAAGATATTTTAGTCATAATTTACAATAACTTTTTTATTTACTAATCTTTATAGTGATAACTCTAATCTGTTTACTTTATGTTTGTTTTGAAAATAATACTATTTTTATGATCCGTACTTTGATGTGCTTTTTATCTCCTTTGAGCATAATTAATAACCTATGCATGATTGATTTACTGACTCATCACCACTAAAAAATAACATAATTCATGTTTTATGTTTGGGATATGTTACCTTATATATTTATATGTAGTCAATTGTATTAATATAAATAATTTTGTAGTATGCAAAAAAAGAATTAATAATAACCATAATAATAAAGTTTTTTAAATAATAAAAATATAATTATGAATTGATAAGCAATAATAATATAGTAATATTAAAATTCTTAAATAATGGTAATAACAATATACATTTAATTTAATATTAATTAAAATTAATTCATGATAGCAAAGGTAATAACTTTATTTTATAAATGTATTATTTTATTTCTATTTTTAAATTTATTATATATATATATATATTAAATTATTCACATATTTTCACAATTTGTTTTTCATTCCTCCCAATTTTTTTACTATCTTTCTCGTAACTAATCCATTCTCAATTTTTCTTTTTTTTTTCTCACCCAAACTGTGAATAATATAGAAACTTAGTTTGAGAAAAGGATCTATATGCACACTTAAAAATAAAATAAAATAAAAGATATTAAGATGAAAAAAAAGTTGTTTGGATTAAAGAAAAAAATAATAAAAAAAAATTGTGAATAATTTTATTGATATAATAAAACTTTAAAAATAATAAAATTATATATGTACCAAATTGATCATATAAATTAATTTTATTTAAAATACTATATTTTAAGTATATTATTATTTTATGATTTTTTTATTATTTTAATTTTTGATTATTGTTATGTTATCATGGGTTAAATATGTTTTTATCTCTTAATTTTAGTAAAAATTGAAATTAGTTTATTTTTTGAACTTTGATTAATTTAGTCTTTAGTTTAAAAATACGTGGATTTAGTCATTTTAACAAATTTTTGTTAATTTTATTTGACGGTTAAAGATGCATTTCTTAATAGATTCTTTGTTAAAATTGAAGCAGGATTATATCAAACAATATAAATAAGTCAAATGATGAAACGTGTCTCAAAAGTCAAATAAATTTAACAAAATTTGATTAAGATGATTAAATTCACATATTTTTAGAATTGAGAAATAATCTGAATCAAAGTTTTAATGACAGATTAATTTCAAATTCACTACAATTTCGCAACAAAAAATATATTTAATCTTGTCATCATTAATTATGTGTCTTTGTTTTTATTATATTTTTTATTACTTTCTTTTATGATTTTTTTGATTATAATTGTTATTTTATGAATTTATTTTAATATCGTGGTTATTTTTTATTTTTTATATTATTATTATTATTTATTTATTATTTGTTATTATCATTGTTATCCGACATAAGAACCCACCATGTTGATAAGAGACATAATCACTTATCACCAGTTTCACATTCTCGTTTTTTTTCTTTCTACTGTCTTCTTTTTAAGTGGTCAATATTTGTTATTTTGTTCTAGAAATTAAAATTATGAGGCATAATTTAATATTTGTCGGTATGTTGGTTGAGTTAGATTATAATACTTAAGTGTGTGCTTCCCATTTTTATTGAATATATAAGTAAAACAAATTAATACACGTTGGTGAAAAACAAAATGTAAATATACATATAAAGACAAAAATAAAATAAAATAAAAACTGGTGTAATTATAGTTCTAAATAAATAAAAAAATAGTAAATTAAAAATAATTGTCTTGGCTTTGAATGCACCACAAAGTTATTTAATCATTCTCACAGACATACTGGTATCTATTTTTAATTTTGTATCTATGACATTAATAAATTAAAAAATCTAGACATTTTTTAAAGACTACCAAGTTTTTTAGTTTATTACTACATTATATTATTACAGTGTATATCATGGGGAAATTAGCCTTTATGATACTTAAAAAACTTTTTGTGCAAAAAATTTAACCTATATAGTACATATTTTTAACTTTTTTTATAGTTTTTATCATTTAAAGTTATAAAAGATAAAAATTAGAAAAAAAGTGTCTATGCAGACTAAAATAATTTATTTATAAATATAGTTACCTATATGTAAAATTTAATCAATTATATATATTGTTATGCAGACTAATCAAGTTTTTTATTTTAACTTTAAAAAAATTTATAGAAAATCTGAATAATTAAACTAATCTGTACAAATAAATACGGTTTGTTATTTTGTCAAAATATTGATTTTCTTTCAAAATCTAAAATACAAGCTGTGGGTTAAATATATATATATATATATATATATATATATATATATATATATATATATATATATTTATTACAAGTTTGGATTACAACAGAGTTAATATATTTTGAAAAGTTTTCTTTTTCCATACATCAAAATAAATATTACCATGTAAGATATAACCTTAGTAATTTGATTTTTCATGATCACACACATAAATAACTGCAGATGAGTGTTAAATTTGATTTTATAATTAGGTGGTAGTTTTCTACTTGTGTTTAGATAGTGTTTTTACTCATAAAGATAAAAATATTTTCAACTTCTAAAAGTGAAAAAAAGTCAATTAAAAAAATTAAAGTCATACCAGATACACATTACTCCATTGATGACTAAAATTACAGGGCACATGCCATTAGATTGTGATATATGACCGCACCGTCACCCTGTGCATTCGTACCGGACGAGGTTGGGGAATTTTTACTCAAAAACAGCGACAACTTATAGCTGTTCATATATATTTTATATAGTTATTATAAATATTTGTCCCACTTTTTTTCTTTTTTATCATACTTTGCACGGCACCACCGAAAATTTCCGATTCTAATTGCGGTTGGAGAGGGGAAACTGAAAGCAGATAAACAGTGTTTTCTTCTTCCACTTCTCGAAAGTTGGCAGGGTTCAGATCTAGAGGAAGATCCATTTTCTCGATCGAGAAAATGGAGCAGTTCATCGATAACTTGCCGCCGATGGATCTGATGCGATCCGAGAAGATGACCTTTGTTCAACTCATCATTCCGGTGGAATCTGCACACCGCGCCATCTCCTATTTAGGCGAACTCGGTCTTCTCCAATTCCGCGACGTAAGTTCTCTTCCAGATCCGACCTAGCTCCCTCGAGATTCCTTGCCATTTCCTCTTTTCTTCGCACTTTCCTTCTCTGCATTGCTGCTCAAGGTCTTCTTCGAGCTGAGTGTGGAGTTTTGGAGTTTCTACATGCTTGCGTCACGGTGTAGCTTGAATTAGTATGTTTATTTGTTTGGATGTTAGTTGAACTGAGTGAGGACCTCTAGGAATGATGAAAACGCAGCACTGTGGGATTCAATGTATATTCAAATGCTGATGATAACGGTGAATTCAGCTAGTAATTCGGGACATTGTGGTTTTTGGTTTTACTTGTGGTTGACCAGTTTCATTGCTCAAGTCTTGTGTTCGGGACTTGTTTTTTTTTTTTTTTTCTATCTTTTGTTGA
>Ga0214543_1009078_pt1 | contig 15765 bp, 7 predicted proteins | sample CNSS2metaG_FD_160094 | JGI IMG/M metagenome (GOLD analysis project Ga0214543, IMG submission 160094) | Root nodule microbial communities from cowpea collected in UCLA plant growth center, Los Angeles, California, USA - CNSS2 | ecosystem: Host-associated > Plants > Roots > Nodule | place: USA... | reverse complement strand
TAATTCGTTTAAGTTCCCACCCTTACCACAAGTAAGCGGCCTGGGTCGAACACCCTTAATTTGATGTTAATTCGTTTAAGTTCCCCACCCTTACCACAAGTAAGCGGCCTGGGTCGAACACCCCTAACTTGATGTTAATTCGTTTAAGTTCCCCACCCTTACCACAAGTAAGCGGCCTGGGTCGAACACCCTTAACTTGATGTTAATTCGTTTAATTTCCCCACCCTTACCACAAGTAAGCGACCTGGGTCGAACACCCTTAACTTGATGTTAATTCATTTAAGTTTCCCACCCTTACCACAAGTAAGCGGCCTGGGTCGAACACTCTTAACTTGATGTTAATTCGTTTAAGTTCCCCACCCTTACCACAAGTAAGCGGCCTAGGTCGAACACCCTTAACTTGATGTTAATTTGTTTAAGTTCCCCACCCTTACCACAAGTAAGCGGCCTGGGTCGAACACCCTTCACTTGATGTTAATTCGTTTAAGTTCCCCACCCTTACCACAAGTAAGTGGCCTGAGTCGAACACCCTTCACACACGATATTGCACGCAAACAAACATCTCATACATACACAAATAGAACGAGCAATTAACCAAGAAGTAACTGACATTCATATCAAACATCAAAATAAAGCAATGTACGAGTTATTATAGACTTAGAATCATTAAACCAAATTGGAAATATCAAATTGAAAACACTAAGCCTCCTTCTGCTCGGCCTCTTCTGTCACCACCTCGTTACCACCAACATCAGCATCAACCGCATCCTTCACCCCATCCCCTTCTGGGCTAGATTCCGCCTCGTCTATAAGCACACCATCAACGACATCTTTATTGACATCAAACCTAGCGTCATTACCGTCCACATTCTCATAAAAATTGACGCTTGACGAACCCCCTTCTAAAAGCCATTGATGTGTTCTTGAATTATGCAGCTCTTTAAGTCCTCTAAATCACCCTCCAGCCCGTCGTGTTTTTCTTGGATATCGTCATAGTCGGCCTCAAGCTCTGCAATCCTGCCCTTCAGCTTTTCTTCAGAATCAAGGCATCGTACCCTCCACATAGCGAGCCTCTTCCTTTCCACTTCCCACTTCTCCTTCTCCTTCTCCCAAGTTTCCTTCTCTTCATCGTGCTTATCAACTTTCTCCTGCAACTCTTCCATCTTGGTCTGGCTTCCTTCTTTTAGCTCTCGTTCGTATAAAGAACCCACACACCGACTAAGCAGCAAGGTCTTGCTACTAATTTCAACCATGGCCTTCACCAAAGCTCTTGGCTCCATATTGTTAATTGAATTTATCAGCGATTCCGGCACATTAATCTCAATATCTTTCCTAACAGTAGTTTCCGGAAGCTTAATCAACCCAGCTTCTAGCCCCTTCACCCCACTGGCCGAGCCTGCCCCCATCATAGCAGCTCGCACTTTCTTCACGTCCTTGCCCTTGCCCGCCCTAATAGGCAACTCCGCTTTCCTTTTTGTACCTCCATGCACGTGGACGTCTACTAGAGAATCCTGCAAATTGGGAACCACAGTGTTCCCGGCAGCTATAGCCTTCACCGCCTTCTCCTTACGAAGGGTTTGGAAAAGTGTCAAGTTCTTCTTGCCAAGTTGCGCCATATGCCTTGAAGTACACAACACACAAATCGTCAAAATACTCCAATCAATAACAATGCTCAAAGTTACAAAAAAATACCTTTAATATCAATAATGGGGTGAACTGAATTATACACCCTAACTAAGCCCTTAGTGGGCATCTTATCGCTAAATTGCATCAAAGTATCCACCACATCCTTCTCACCCACCGACAGATCTTCCCTCGAAATCACCTTATATCTCCAAGGGTTGCTGGTCCAAAAGAATGGGAACTTAGTATTACCATCAGCAGTATAGAAATGTGACCGACCAGCCGATTTTACTATAACTTTGAAGAACCAATCTTTGAAATGCTTGAATGACTGAGTGAAGGCCTCCAATTTGTTGAAACCAGGCTGGCTGATTAACGACAACCATGTTATCGGACTCTTCGGTCTCGTGACAAAAAAGTATAGGAACGCTCGGGGAGACGGTTTCAAGTACAGCGCCATGCACAGTAATCTGAAAGCTTGCAAGTACGCCCAGCTGTTCGGATGAAGCTGAGTAGGGGCAACGTTCAACAATCGCAGCACTCCCATAGTGAATTCGTCGAATGGTAGTCGGATGTGCAGTTGTGAGAAGTGGCAGATATACATATAGAAGAATTCTTCGGCTGCTCCTTCTCGGCCATGGCACGCGCATTCAACAGTAGTAACCCGCTCTAGAGCAATTATGTCCCTTCGCGCCCCCTTTTCGAAAATAGGTGTACAATTCAACCACGATTTTAATAAACGCGACCATCGGAACAACGATCGTTGAGTCCGCACATCTGCCGCTACCCATTCATATCCGGTCTTCGCCGGCCAATTACTCTCTGCCAGCTCCTCGGGCGGATCTTCCCTAATTTCAACCACCCTCTCCACTGGGATTCTCCCTACACTACCCACTTCTTCCCTATCGCTATTATCATCTCGACTACTCCCGTTATCCCTAGACCGCTCACTACCCGAGTCTGACAACGAAAAACTATCGCTACTACTAGACATACCTGATTTCTTTCAAAAAGATGACGGAAGAGCAAGAGAAGATATCGGACAACTCTAAACGCACGCGAACAAATTTTTTGCAAATGAGACAGAGTGAATGAACTGCCAACATCATCTTCATTTATACACACGAATTTCAAGCGTCATAACCCTTTCCCGCCAAAAACATAACTCTTTTCAATCATCACAAAGTACCAAAATGGCGGCGCCAAACCTCCCTAAGTCAGCCTTCTTACGCCTTTTCACCTACCACAAACCTTTTCAACTGCCACAAGCCTTTTCACCTGTCACAAACCTCTTCTAGCCTTAACATTGTTCATCACACTTAAAGGCTGGGGGGACTGGTGTATCACACCTAGCCAATCTCGACTAGCATATCAATACATATCATCTTTCACCGACACATCGTATCGGCAAAGGCTGGGGGACTGATGTACTGGACCTAGTCAACTTAACCATATAAATGACAACCCTTACATATATGCCGGAAACAACCCAAGTACACGACTTGGGTCGGCATGGACTTAAACTTGTAACTGAACGAAGGCTAAACTAACAACAAAACGGCCAACCTAGGACAGTGTGGGCAAGGACGACATCCGACAAGTTGAGAAGTAAACGGATCAGACCGCTCCTAAAGACTTAGCAAAATGAAATCCCTTCTGCCATCCAATGAGTCCACAATAGTCGAACTAAGGGCCTGGGCCAAGGCCCAGGCCCACTTACAGCCCAAACTGAGGCCCAAACCAAAGCCCGGCCCATGCCATAACCAGACATAATTAATACTCTATAAATACACGTGGACCCCATTAATTAAAGGTACGCATTCATTAATCACTGATTTGACCTTTTAAGAGTTTTGACTCACTTGAGCTTCGGAGTCCCTTATGTAGGTAACCCCTCTTGGGTCCAAACCGACATGTACCAACCGGGAAGAGGCCAATTGAGGAGATAGCGGACTACATGGGTAAGGTGACACTTGTGCCTAACTTATCTTGTTTGTTCTCTGTAGGAACATGTATATTTTTTTAATTATTATTACTATTCATAATGGTGTTATTATTATAAGTGTTTTTTTAATTATAAAAATTGTTGTTATACTAAATACTTTTGCAAAAGAGATTTTTAATCTTTTAAAGTTTTTATAATTTATAATTTATATTAATATTATTATTAGTCTTTTTAATGGTTAAATAAATACAATAACAATTATATTAATATTCTAAAAAGATTTAAAATAAAAAATAAAAATAAGTTATGCGTACATGCGCATGTCATAGACTATTATAATTATTTCGTAAAATCATTTAATTGCATCATATTTACAACTTCATTACTTTAATAATAACATTTACTAGAGTTCTCAAAATGAATTGAACCCACGAGCCAACCCGGTCCACCACGGGTCTTGGCCTGGTTGAGTTTATTTTTTCTTTTACAAATTTCAATACGAATTAATTTTTTACCCTTCCACCTAGAATCCGGCTCACTCAGGTTGAACCTGTGGTGAGTCGGGTTGGTCACACAAGTGTTTTTAATTATGTTGGACTTTGAATTTGGGTTGGATTAGGTTGTTTTTTTTAGCCAACACATTGATAATTTGTATTTTTGTGATTTTGGTTTGTAATTGGAGTTTAAAGTATTTTTGGATTGCATTGAAGTTTATTTAGATTTTAATCAAAATTGTAATTTAGATTTTTTGAGACTGAAGAAAAAATATATATATTTTTTAATTAAGTGAGTCAATGAGTTAACCTGTTTAACCCACCAACCTATGGTGGGCCGGGCCGGGTTCAAATTTTTTTGGATCACTAATAATTGTGCCGGATTGAATTGGCTCACTAAATGGCCAACTCATGGTGGGTCGGGTCGGACCTGGACGCGATACCCGTTTTGACAACCCTAACCTTTACAACAATATAACCTAATTTTCATGATATTCATTATTTTATTTTTATATTATTATTATTATCAATTATAACTATAGTTATTATTATCAGTTCTAACTATAATTACAATTATTATTATTAACTATAATTATTGTTATCATTATTATTATCAACTATAATTATTGTTATCATTATTATTATCAACTATAATTATTATGATCATTATTACTACTAACTATGAGTATTATTATCATTATTATTAACTATAATTATTTCTATTATTATATTACTATTTTTATTATTACTATTATTATTAAGAACTATAATTATTATAATAGTTATTATTATGATTATTTTCATTATTATGGTTAGATATACATTTTACCTTTATTTACTATGTAGGGATCATATTTTAATTACTTGCCTTTTTTATTTGTTTTGTTGTTCATTTATCTTTATATTGGAACAATTATTTCAATTCAAAAAAATAGTTACTAGTAAAATAATAAAACTGAAAAATATTTTTTTATTATAAATAATTATTTAAATTTAAAATATAATAATTAAGAGGATAAAATTGAAAAAACAAAAAAGGTACCAAAGATGTTTATCTCTTTATATATATAATTGCATTATTATTATTTTTACTTTTATCACTACGCGATATTATTATAGCGTTATTATTATTATTATTATTAATTATTATTATTATTATTATTTGTTCATTTTAGCTCTATATTTATTATTAATAATTATTTAAATTTAACAAATAATAAGTAAGAGAATAAAATTGTAAAAATAAAAGAGGACACAAAAAAAATTATATCTCTTTATATATTTAGTTATTGTATTATTATTATTTTTATCACTACGGGACCAGATATTATTATAATGGTATTATTATTATTAGTAGTAGTATAGTTACATACACATTTTTATTTTATTTACTATGTGATCATATTTCAATTAGTTGTCCTTTTTATTTGTTTTTATTTTTTTATTATTGATGTATATCTTTATATATAATTATAGATTATTATTGTTAACATTAGTCTTAGTATTAGAATTGACATTAATATTTATAACATAAACATTATTATTATTATCAATAGTTTTTTATTATTGGTATTATTATTATTTTTATTATCATTATTACTATTCATAGTGGTGTTATTATTATAAGTGTTCTTTTTAATTATAAAAAACATTATTATACTAAATACTTTTTGCTAAATAGATTTTTAATTTTTTAAAATATTTATAGTTTATAATTTATATTAATATTATTATTAGTATTTTTAATAGTTATAAATATAATAACAATTATATTATTATTCTAAAAAGATTTGAAATAAAAAAAAGAAAAAGAAAAATGTGCATACACGCATAAGACTTTTATAATAATTTCGTAAAATCAATTAACTGCACCATATTGTGATATCAATTATATTTATTATATTTAAAACTGAAATTATTATTACATCACTTAGATTTATTACTTCATTATTTTAATAACAACATTTACAACAATATAACCTAATTTTCATGATATTTCATTACATAATATTTTCACTACTCTATTATTTTAATATACAAAATAAAAAAAAAAATACAACTCGTGGGTACGCACGGGTTAGTCTACTAGTTATATAGCTAAAATTAAAGAACAGTTGAAACTCCACTAACTTGGAAATCCTGCTAAAAATTGATCCACTAATGCTCTTCTTTGCTCCAACTAGGGATGGTAACGGGATGGGTGGGGACGGGTTTCATTATTTCATACCCATATCCATAGAAAAATTCCATCACCATACCCAAATGGGTATCAAACTTTTGTCTCATCCTCATCCCCACCGGGTAACGGATATAATCTCGTACCCATACATACCCATACATGTTTTCTTACTATTTCAATATTAATTTTAATTAATTTTTATAAAATAATAAAAAATTATGGTAAAGGAAACATAATATTATCAAATATTCAATATTAAGAATATGATTGTTTATTTGATATCAAATACTTTGAAATAAATTATAATGGTTTACATTTTAGATTATAATTCCAAATAAAATTTCATGAGAACCAAAACATTTATTAAATTTGCAAACATTAAGGAAACCTAGTTGATAAAATTTGAAAATATTTTTTAAAAAATATAAAAAGAAACAAATATTCAAATTAAAATATATTTTAAATGTTTGTTTACTTCAATTTTTTAAATTCTAATGAATATATTTTGTATACACTAATAAAAGTTATAATACATCACTAGATCAAAATGACGCAAAGAACAAATAATAAACATAATAATAAAATTTTCACATAGATCTTGTATCTTTTGAGCTCCAATATATGTTGGATGGTGATAACAAAAATTCATGGCAATTACATTAAAATTTTATATTGTAGTAAATAAAAGTTATTTACACAATTATTGTGAAAAATTACAGTATGATTGATAATGAGTTAGAAAATAAAAAATAGTTAGATAAAATATATCGAAATAATATTCTACATGATGAAAATAAATATCAAATAAAAATATTAAAGAATTAACAAATGTGTGTCTTCTTAAAGAGACTATTGAAAGAAATTGCACAAAGAAAAACAAATGTATAATTAAGGGTATGATGAGATGAAAAATATAGAGATCTAAGAAACTTTTCAAATATCAACACATATACTCAATGATTAAAATGGTTAAGAAATAACAAAAATTGTTTTAGCGAAACAAAACAGTTCTTCAAATGAAACAAAAATTAATAATAATAAATAAATAATTTTATTTTTTATATTACCTAGTAAGTGAAAGGTTTATAATATTAAACACTTAAATTGAGAGTATTAAACATTCTCATGTGAAAGGAAAATATGTTAGAAAATTGATTACTCAAATAATACTAATAATAATATAAATATGAAATAACATAATAATAATTATTAAACCAATAATAATACTAAGTCAATATATAAAATAATGAATTTTAATCAAAGATCAACAATTATAATAACAATAATAAATAAAAGATTAAAGGTAAGAAGTAGAAATATCCTAGGTTGAGGCACGCATAACGCTATCCTTAGAAAGAAAACGCCCCTACTACACAGGGCTAAAAAAATACACAATCATATGTGTTTCTTATCATATGCGTTTCTCTCCCAAGATACAATAACCCGTCAGATCGATCGAGTGTAGCGAAGGATCTCCGAACCTTATGAACACCACTGTCTTAAAGATAATATAAAGAAGAAAAGAATAACACTTTTAAGAATGACTCTGGTGTTTGTTTGTTTGTTGTCTTTGTTGTTGTGTCTTTCCCCATGCACCTAGGTGGTATTTATAGGTAGAAAAGAGAGACAAAGAAGTAAATAGTAATAAGAATATAGCCGTTAGCCATTAAAAACATTAACCCATAAATTAAAGATCTATAAAAACATGAGTAACAGTAAGTTTTTTATTTTAATTATTTATTTTTTTAAATTATATTAAAATATTTCTAACAAAATGTACAATAAATAAAAGATAAAATGAAAAACATATTGGAGATGCGAATGAGTTTCATGACAAACTAAATAATTATAAAAAAATAAAAAATAGAAGGTACATATATATATATATATATATATATATATATATATATATATAAGTTTACTTAATTAATTGTGAATATTTTAGTAATTATCACTCATCACGATGAAACATATTATTTAAAATAATAAACAATTAAAATAACACACAAATGACATCCACATAACTCAAACCCCAAGTCCTCTCCATCTAGTCAAATACCGTTGATAAGCTAATACTATTCCACAGCATTAGATGTAATAAAAGTTCCCAGTATCCATATTTATTAAATTAATTAAATTAATCTGGTCTGTACTCAAATAACATGTAGGATATGGTTTTTAATGTTTCACGTTTATAGACAAGAAAATATATATGCTGATATTTTAACTAATTTTATGATTGTTAATGTGTGAAATTTTATTAAATTTAATGTTGTACCTTCTGTTATTGTTTTTTTTAATATGTTTGGCCTCATTTTTGTTTGTTTATGCATGAGTTTGGTTTGATCTATCGTGTGTTTCTACATTTCTATTCTTTTTAACTTTTAACTTTTACTAGGATGATATATATAAAATACTACTTTGAAATAAAATTACATGTTTATGTTTTCTATACAACAATGTTTAAATGTATATATAATTGTCGTTGTCTATTATATGGTCTGGAAACTTAAATTGCGAAAGGGGCAAAGAAACATAGTTTAAAAATTGTTATACTAAGTTTTCATAAGATTGGAACAATAATATATGGGTCATATTGTATAACTAGTCAAACACCCGCATAATAAGCGAAATTATAAACATAATTCACAATAACGTTATAAATTCAGCATGTAATTCTTAAATAATATAAACTCAATTAATAATTATGTGTTAGAAGTCCAATCACAATGTATCTATATCTCCCAGTATCTCTCTATCATATACACACTCAGTTCAAACATTCGTTTCATATCCGGTTTATTCCCGGAAACGTCTTTGCGGGAATCCAATTAATTGAAACCATAGAACTTCATAGATAATTTAAATCGTGGTCCTGTAAATTGGATATATATTTTCATTAAGCTATAACAATATGTATTCATCATTCTGGGTTTTTTGTCTCCGTTGAGGATTGGATAGCAAAGACTTTTTTGTTAACATCATTCTTAGAGGAAAGTCCTGCACATTGTAAACAATTTTGTGTCCTCCGACAGAGAAACACCCCGAACATGGTCCCCAAAGAAAATTGAAAAAGTCCCCTCAGCATAATTTCCTTCGATCCTTCTTAACTATTTTGAATCTATATAACACAAAACGTACATAGGTGGAGGAAAACGTGATATCATAGAGGCCCTTATAAATGGCCATAGCTTTTATAATAAAAAAAACTTCAAAATAAAGATGTTACCTCCTTTTTTCAAGCCCCTCCTCATACCAACTTCTGGTTTTGAGATTGTCTAAATAGTGGTTCACAAAATTATATATATTGACCATTCATGGGCATGTAGTCCATACTTCCTATTTTCCCCCTTATTTTAAGTATGCCAACTTTAGTTGAAATATAACTTTTTTTACCTACAAATTTTCTTACACTATTTGGGCATCACGTCTATTTCAATTTCAAACGAATATTTTATATTTATTTTTTTCATTTTTGAATTTTACCATGAGCCCTTAAAAATTCTATCATTCTCTCTTCCAAGTTTTATACTTTCCCTTCTTGCTCAAGTCCATCCCTCTTCTCATATTCTTTCCTACATCTTCTTATTACAAAACACTAACAGAGACATAGTTGTAGGGTTTGGAATTTCCCTTATTTTTTCATATCTCAAAACAAAAAATTTACGATCAATATATAAGGATTTTCGGTCCTAGACCTACATTCTCCTATTAATTTAGTGACTTGTCTATGACTAATTTACAACAAACATATTATTGACAAATTCTAAATATAGAAGGGATTTATATGATTGACAATCAATCAATAATAATTTAACACTTCTTCTTTTTGATTCGGTGTACTTTTTCAATTTTTAGGACTTTTTAATCCAGTTAGTTATTTTTGCCTCAATCCAATGGGTCAAGACTAAGTTTTATAGGATGAGCCAAATTAACATGTTTATGTAAAATAATAAATGTTTAAATTCATGTACCCACTCTTGAAGTTGTTTACCATGTAAACCTTAATACAACTTTTGTTCTATAGTCATAAATAACCTTTACGTACTCGATTAGAACTAGCATGGTGTTCCCTTTCTTTATCTTAGGAGAAGACAAACAAATAACTTGAAGTGACTTTATATAGTGATATGTAAGTCAAAAGTGATAATACTTGTAATCAAATTTGATTAGTAGAGTCTTTGAAGTTGACAAATGAGAACTAAATATCACCTACACCAGGGTGATAAACCAATATAAACTAAAGTATTCAAAATTATTTTTCATTACTTGTATACAAGGCCTTGTTGGTTTTATCGTGTTGATTTTATCAAATGATGGTGAAAATATTTGAATATATTTTAGAATTATCAAATGACTTGCTATCAACCTCCACACAAGACTGTCTTGGGAAAATTTTTCAAAGCATTTTAAAGCTTTATTCAAACCTTTACTTCCTTTTTAGATTTAACCATTTATTTTGGTTGGTATTAGAGTTAAACTCTTGAAATTTGTGCAACAAGAGGAGCATATACATTAAATATCAAGAAAAATAATTTTTTAATAACTAAATTTTGACAACTTTCTCTTACAACCTGAGATGACATCTGCTAAGTGGTTTTTCATTTTTCCATTTTCTTACTTCTCTATATTCTAAAACCACTCAAAAGATATCACCTCATGTTGTAAAAGAAAGTTGTCAAAATTTAATTGTGAAATATCATTGTCCAAATATCAAAGAAAAACTCGAAGGGTCGAATTGTGAAGAGATTTGTGTATGAACAAAAAGTTTGACTGCTATAAAGAATGTATGATTGTCTTCTTCAGGTATTAACGCATATGCATGATAGATATTATAACGAATGATATATACATTCCAGTAAGAAAAGATGATGAAGCATGTAAAATCATGTTTTCATATTAGTGAAATGGAAAATATAAAAGAAGGTTCATTCCCTACATTTCCACCTCTTCTCAACCCACTCAATCTCTATGATGGAAAAAGTGTAGTTAATGCTAATCAATATATAAGCATCATAGGTGCTCTTCAGTTATTGTCAATGAAAAGGTCGGACATAGCCTACATAATCAACAGGCCACAATTCATTGAGAGTCCATCGTCACATTCGATACCTAAACCTAAGAAGCTATTAAATGTTATTGTAACCGATAACAAAGAAGCATGAAGTAATATTTAGAATCAATTTAAAATTTTCAATTGTTATGTAATCTACGTATGAAACGTATACTGGGCAAATAATATCAATAAGAATAATACCATTAACTTTTTATATGTAATCATATCCTAAAACGATGTTTACGAAGATAAGATGATGTAAAATATTGCTTAACTTTATACAATTCACCCTTCTGTGTGCTTATTTCTTTCAAAATTGAACTTGGGAAGATTGATGACTCATTCTTGTTTAAAATTAAGAGTGGGCAAAAGATTTAAATTGAGATCAATCTATAATAATCTAAATTCTTATTGTTTTAAGTCTGCTTAAATGGATTTGTTCCAAACCCAAATTCAGTCCTTTGGGGCTGTGAGCTCTCTTAAACCCTAAGGTTGCCTTACCATTCATTTCAAGCTTTTCCCACATTCTCGGCTAAAGTAAATTTTTATGAATTTCTACAATTTGCACTCCACTTTAAATTTGTAAACACAAAATAGGAATTTTTAATTGTCTGACTCATACTCTTTATGATAATGTTTTTGATAAATTTTATTTTTTATGTGTGTTAAACAGAGTTTTACTTTATCTATTTCCTTATTTATTATGCGTCGAGGAATAGACGCATTTTTTTTTTGTTACATTGATTTATAATTATTGTGTCTCCTGTTTTCGATAATTCTCCCCTTTTTATATTTTTCCAAATCATGCTCGAATACACTCGAAAATAGTTTGATATTTCTAAAATCGTAATATATTGTTCATGGCCGATTTTGAAACCGCTGCCATGAGTCAATGAGAGGTCTAAAAAACTGTGTTTTTATTTGAATTGTAATAAACAATAATTAATAATAAATTAAATCATAATAAATATTGGTATATATTAATCATAATAACAGTAACTAATATAATAAATAATAATAAATTATTCATAATAAATGATAATATATTATAATAAATAATGATATAAAGTAATAATAAATAATATAAATATAAATAAAAAATAATAGTAAAATGATTCATAATAAGTAATATTGATAATAATAAATATAAATAACAGTAAATAATATAAATAAATATAATAAATAACAATAAAACTATTTGTAGTAAATGATAGTAAATTATAATAAATATAAATGATAATAAATAATAGTAAAATAATTTGTAATAAATAATAACAAATATATAAATATAAATAATAATAAATCTGGTGTGAGTTTATTTTCTAAGATCGATGTTTTTCATTAAATTTTGAAAAAAAAAACTTTAACTTTGTTTCTTTTATTATGTAAGATTAGTGTTATAAAAATGGGTTAGAACATCTGAGTTAATCCGGTCCAACGTTAGTTTTGGCCAAGTTGGTTCAAAAATGTTTTACAAATTTCAGTACGGATAATTTTTGATTTGGTTCACTAAAAATCTGGCTCATCAACCTATAGATAAAAAATTAGATAAGTGTTTTTTATTATGGCTTTGCATTTAGGTCTAGTTGGGTTGTTTGTAATTTGTTGTTAGATAGTAATTTGTATTTTTGCGATTTTGGTTAGTATTTGGTGTTTAACATATTTTATATTGTATTTGAATTATATTGAAGTTTATTTATAGTTTAATCAGAATTATAATTTAGTTTTTTTTTACCGAAGAAAAAAAATTGTATTATTTTTTAATTAATTGAGTCAGTGAGTCAACCCATTTAACCTACCAACCCATGGTGAACCGACTCAAATTCAAATTTTTTTTTTGCTCGCTAATAAGTGAGCTAGGTTGACTTGGCTCACTAAGTGGTCAACCTATGGTGGACCGGGCCGGGGCGAGTGACCCGTTTTGACATATCTATGTAAGATGTTAATGATTTTGTGTTTTTGTTTGATTTGTGTTTTTCCTTTCCGAATGAGATGCGAATAATTTTGTTTTTAGATAATAAATTTTGCGTCTTATTCAAAACTACTTTTAATGGGTTATGTCTTTGTTATCATCTATAATCTATAATTATATGTATATATATATATATATATTTATATATATATATATATATATATATATATAATATAATATAATATAATATAATATAATATAATATAATATATTATAATATAATATAATATAATATATAAAGAAGATTCTTTCTTTTATGTCCATATTTCATAACTTCAATTTTATCCTTTATAATATAACTATTTGTTAAATTTTTTTAAACTGTTATTTTTACATGTTTTATATAAAACTATCTTCTCTTCTTTTTTTTTCCTATCCATCAATAGTTACTTTCTATTATGTTCTTCATTCATCTCACTTTGTTTTTAATAAATATAAATTTATTTTGTATATTAACTTAATAACATTATAATATCGTGACATACTAATATAATATCATGCATATTTTGTTTACGCTAATTATATATAAAGAGGATTTCCACTTTTGTATCTACAATTTTTTTTTCCTATTTTACCCTTCATAATATAATTATTTATTATTTTAACAGTTACTTTTACATGTTTTTTATAAAACTATCCAAATAGTTATTTTCTTTTTTTCATTCATCAACATTTATTTTATCTTCCTTTCTCCATTTATTCTACTTTGTTCTTTATGATATAATTATTTATTATTTTAATAGTTACTTTTACATGTTTTCTATAAAACTATCCAAATAGTTATTTTTTCTTTCTCATTCATCAACAGTTATTTTCTCTTCCTTTCTCCATTTATTCTACTTTATCTTTTATAAATATAAATTTACTTTGTATATTAACTTAGTAATATAATATTATATATATATATATATATATATATATATATTTAAAAAATATGTATACACAAACGCTATCGTGTATATGTTTACACTAGTCATGATAATGACAATTCACTTTCCACTAAATTAAAAATTATATATTTTTATTATTTTGATTATTTTATTTTTTAATTTAAAAGGTTAATGAACGTTATTAATATTTTACCAAGTAAAATGAATGATGCCAAAAAAATGTTTTTTCATATCGATTTATCTATCTTTCTTTTGTGTTCATATTTGTTTTTCAATTTTTTTCTATATAAAAAAAAAGTGAACACAATTATCCAAAATAACGATACTACCGTAGAGAATGTTTTTCATTTACAACTTCAGGAACTACAATGTTTTTCAAAAGATAAAATTAAAACATAGCTCCTAAGATCCTATATTTACACTATATTTACACAGTTGCATCAACATCTTCCTCTAGACGTAACTCAACACTTGTTTCCTTATCAATAACAAGGTGCGCTCAACACTAAAGCTCACAAGGCTCACTATTAAAAGAGCACTCAACGAAACAAATTGGTGTTCAACAATGAAAACCCTAAAGCTCTCTAACTTGAGAGTGACCAGCAATGAGAACCAACATTCAGCATCAAGGCCACTAGAGCTCTCTAAGTTGAGCATGCTCAGTGGCAGGAACTATTGCTCAACGTCTTGTAACAAAAAACCCACTAACTTGAGATTTTGAAGTTAGCACTCAACGCCATGATAGAAGAGTTATGAATTGGCATAATTTAGCTTGCTCAATTGCTCAAATTGGGACTTCTAACTCTTTTCTACTTTATAGTTATTGCAAAACACTTCTCAAATAGGACCAATTTGAGCAGTTGCTCAACTTATAATTCTTCCATTCACAAAATACTAAAACCACCCAACAAATCAAACAACATAATTTAGTATCACTTAATTTACATGTTATATGACAGATTCAGTAAACAAAGTCCAATATCATTCCCCAACCAAAGCAAAACTCCTAATCCAAGTTCACAACATATAAAATGAGAGAATTAGCTTCCCTCACCTCAAATTGAGCTCTCACTACCAAGATTGTCTTAAAACCCTTTTTTATATCCCTCCAACGCTTTCTATAGACATAGATATAACCCTAGATTAATGATCTAAATGCATATTTGAAATTACACGACGGTAATGCTTTATAAGGATTTCCTAACTATCCCATGTAAGTGCTCATATGTTCATAGCTATACAACACAAAAGACCCTATAATTAAGCAAAAATTGGGCATAACCTATAAAAGAATGATTGGTTTGAATGATTGCCCTCACTGCAATGATCATTGAGATGTACTTGGATCTTGAAGAAGATGAGAATTGAAGTCAGAATCAAGGAAGAAAGTTAGAGAATATTTCTAGAAATATTGGAGTTTCATGTATAAATTGGTTTTGTTTTTATAGTACTCCTATCTCTAGAAAACAAAACTAAGATGTACTATAAAAGTAAAACCAGTTTATACATAAAACTTCAATATCTCTAGAAATTTATATATATATATATATATATATATATATATATATATATATATATATATATATATATTTTTAACAATATATAT
>Ga0214543_1009069_pt1 | contig 15777 bp, 5 predicted proteins | sample CNSS2metaG_FD_160094 | JGI IMG/M metagenome (GOLD analysis project Ga0214543, IMG submission 160094) | Root nodule microbial communities from cowpea collected in UCLA plant growth center, Los Angeles, California, USA - CNSS2 | ecosystem: Host-associated > Plants > Roots > Nodule | place: USA... | reverse complement strand
TTGATGAACGTTTGGCAAGTGAACCAATCGTTAACGTAGTAATAAAATATCGTCCTCTGGGATTGACTTGTTGAATACTAGATTCCTAATTTACGTAATTTTGAGCAAATGTGAATCAATATAATTGCAAGCATAAAATTTGTAGCAAAAACTTTAATCAAGAGAAGAATCGTTAGAGGATTGATTTCGTACTTTTTCCTATAAAATTCTACTCCTTTTCAATTGATGCAAGTAATGTAATCATCCACTTGAGTTCACTGAGAGCTGTTTTACCCCTAATCCCTTAGTAGGTAAAATCTATTTATTGAATTCGAACTCCCAATTTCTTAGGTCAGTTTACAAAAATTCAATAAAATCATGAAAAATCAATGATCATCTCTATTGCAAACTAATTAGATACGCCCAATTTCCCAATTGTGACATACTCTAACCTGTCTTGTTTATAATCGCAAATAATCCCTAATTTCCCAATTGTGAAATTGCTCATAAATAAACGATAAAACCATAAACAGAGCACTGAGATGAAGAACATTAACAAAACATCAAATGTAAAAAGTAGAATTAAGTGATGCAGCTATTGTAAAATGTCCTCCTTGAAGAATTGAAATTGTAATGGCCAATAATATTTGCACCTGGCTATGGAAAGTGAGAAAGATCGAAGAGGAAATTGAATCAAGGAGTTGATTCCTGTCTGAACCTTGGAAAGTGGTTGGGGCAATTGCTAGCAACTTCGAAAAACCAATTGGAATTCAAATGGACAAGTTCTGCATGGAGAACTAACCTACACCAACCAATGATTTTAGGAAGACCTAATGATGTCTTTGGATAGAGTATTTTAATGAAGCAATTCATTCTTTTTGAAGAATTTAGAATTATTTGGAATGAAATGCTTTGTTTGGATAGAGAAATTAAAAAGCATTTAAAATGCATGCATTCTTTTGAAGTATTTCAATTAGCTAAATTAGAAGAAATTAAAATACCCCCAAATTTGTGGAATTTGAAATTCTTCTCCCCCCAAACTCACACTCTAGACTCAACCTCAAATGGACCCGGCAAGCCTGACAACCATGACGAGCTGGGCTGGCCGCACAATCCAAATGCATCGGGTCATCCTAACGACATAAACAAGTCAGGCAAGCCTGACTACCCACATAGGTCAGGTCGGCCCGACGACCCAGATAGGTTGGGTGGGCCCAACGACCCAGATGGGTCGAGTGGGCCCAATGATCTAGACAAACCGGGGTGGCCTGAGGGCACATACAAGTCGGGCGGGCCGACAACCCAAATAGGTCAGTCAAGCCCGACAACCCACACGGGTCGAGCAGGCCCGATGACCCAAACAAGTCTGACAACCCAAATGAGTCGGACGGGCTCGAAGATAAAGACAAGTCGAACCGACTCGACAACCAAGACGAATATGGCGTGCTCGATGGCCCGAAAGGGCTGGGCGGGTCTGACGACCCACACGGGCTGCATGGGCCAAACGACCTTGAGGTATCGAGTGTGCCTAATGACCTAGACGTGTCGACCAGGCCCAATGACCCGTATGGGCCCCACCTACTCAACAATCCATACTGGCACAACTAACCTGCTGACCCGACAATCCTAACTAGCTTGACGACCTAGACAGACCTCACTGGTCTGACGACCTAAGTGGTGTTTACCGACCCGATGACCTAGCCGGGTCGAGCCGATCCAACGACACAGACTGACCGGGTGTGCCCAATGACACGATAACCTAGATGGGCTGGCGAGCCCAATGACCTAGTGGGGCCAAGTTGGGCCAACGATTCAAACGGGTCGGGTCGGACTGGGTCGATGAATTTGACGGGCACGACCAACTCGTATGGGTCTTCAAGCTGACCAGACCTGTCTGGATCGTCGGGCCATCCCAACTCGTCTGGGTTTCCCGGTTGGCCTAACCTGACTAGGACATCGAGTTGGCCTGGCCCATCTTGGTCGTCAAGCTCATTTCCAAATTTATCATGAACTCAAAACATAATTAAGCCTAAAATAATATTGTTAAAATGAAATTTTATCTCACAAGAAATTCAGTTATTTTATCCAAACAAAAAATTGAGATGTAAGGTATTTTAATTTTTGTATCCAACTAAGTTATTTAGAAAATGAAGGGAATTTAATTGCAAGCAATTCAAATACAATGCATTTGAATTTCTCAGCATCGTTGAAATGCTTCGTCCAAACACAAGGTAAAGAAGTTGACTTGTTAGTTAGGTGACTTGTAAATAAGACTATGATTGTTTAGATAGTTTGTAAGTCTTTTAACCTGTTGTTGGCGGTTAATATGAATATTAATAATATGTTTTTTCAAATTTCCAAGTACAAGTTGCATGGAAGCCTATATAAGGCCTTAACCAAACTTTAATAGACACAACCTACATTAGTGTAGCAAAGGCTTTCTATGTCGATTAAAGAAGGTCTTTTTTGTCGATTCTAGACCTGACATAAATATAATTGGCGTAGAAAGTTTTCACTTTCTATACCAGTTTTGGACCCACAATAGGGGTTTTAAGATGTCCTATGGACCAGCCTTAGGCCCATCTGACTAAAAGAGACCATTAAATTTTAGGACATAATTAAAGTGGGTCTTACCGAATAAACATATAGAATATTTTGTATGGTACAAAGCTAACTTAAAAGTATATTCTTATCATAAGTGAGAGTTTTCTTATCAAACAAAGGAAAAGTACAAGATGTTTTTGCGTTTGTTAGCTAAAACACATGCTTGTTACAATATATTTTATTTAGGAAACACTTATGTTTTTTTAGACCAAACACTCATGACTGTTACTTTGTTGTAGAAACATTTGATCAAAACTAATAAGGGTCTTTTAGACTTTACTCTAGTATTCTCAAATCATGTTCCAGTGATTGAATTATTTCCTTCACATTCCCTTTTTGGAATTGTTTATTTGTAACTTCCAATCTCCTAAGAAGGTTGTATACATTCATATTTACTTCCATCGCAAGGTGTTTTCCAATGCAGTACATAATTGAACCATTTAGAGATCTTTTATGGCAATTTCTAACGGTTGTAGATTCATTATATGCACAAATTGTGACTAAGCCCCCTGCTATATTATTTCTCTTCCAACCAAAATTTGCTCTAGTTAGCCCTCAAAATGACCTTGAAAGTTCTCACATGTGAAAAAAAAAATCTTATCTAGCACTAAAAACCCCATGCTTGATGTTTAAATTTTGTTCATCTATTCGTTATGGATTTTCCTCACAGGCTATATATGTGCCGCAATAACAACTGAATTTTTTTTTCTAGACTATATGGAAAATCTGAATATGGTTATGTAATGAACCAACCCAACTGAAATCTTTTTATGAACATTCCTTACAAAACAGAATCCATAATAATCCTTGTATAACATATAGAGAATACGATAGCATGTTGAATAGATATCAATACTTTTTAACCTTGTTCAAGATAGATTTGTGCAAGTAGATGGATAGGGCATGGAACATCATGTTTTATAGGTCAGTGTTCCTCCTTGATTGGTAGAGGATATCCAACTTGTATGACATGTACTTTAATGTTTAGACCCCTCCATTGTAGCTTTTAGCCAACTAGACTTTATGTAAACATCATCTATTTTTCGATACTTTTTATGCAATATTTTCGACAAAAACTACCAACTTTAATAGGAGAATGTGGGTCAATGGATTCTACGAGATATTAATGTCCATGTCCTACTTGTGCTAATCCAATCTATGTTATCCTTCCTTAAAAAATAATGTCATTTCTTTGATTCCATATATACTAAACCACAACCATTCACGTATATATGATCTTCCAAATTTGGTTTCGAGATTCTTTTAAACATAAACTATTCTAAGTGGTATTTTTGTTCGTTATGTGATACAAACACATCTCTATCCAGATTTATATGAATTCCATGTAAAGAAAGCAATATTACAGCTGAAAAATAAGTGATTGATAAAGAAATATTTACAATTATGTTTTTTTTTTCTATTTCGTATAAAAATTTAAATTAGTCTCCAAATTTTATTTTTCTCAATTAAATCTCTATTTTTAAAAATATGATCTAACTTGGTATAGCAAACAAAGGATGGCATTATTGAGCAAACAAAAGATGGCATGCATGGTTGAAAAGTTTGAAAAGCACTTATTTTATGTTTTTAGTATGCAAAATTTTGAGGAGTGTGGCGGCGTAAACATTAAGGGTTGAGGACCACTACACTTATTTCCGTTTGAAATCGCCAACTTGCTGGATGTCACCTTCACAAAACGTATTTCGTTTTGGTTTACATGCATTGCTTTGGAATTATCGGCACCTATTATGTAGCCAACAAATTAAACCAGTTTCGGATTCAAGAAGCAATTCTTACTGAAACCAGCGTTTGGTATCATCGTTGCGTTTGCGGAAGGACAATGATAATTACAGTTCTAACATTACGTGCACAAACCATACTCTGGAATATTCATGTTCACGGAAAACAAGAACATTCACACATGATCCATATTTAAATTCCATGAACTGGCTCTGTGTTCGCTTTTTTCAATGCAGCATATCGCATGTGATTCTTGACTTAGAATATCCAATTAGCTTTCTCACTGTGAACTACTCATATATACTCATTCAAACGGGGTGAGGTATATGGTTTCAAGAAAATAAATCAAATCAAATATATTATTTTGGATTGGTATAAAAAAACATATAATTAATAAGAAACTCAAAAAAGACTGAAACTGGATTATGGAATTTTTATATATTTTTTTTTTTGTTTTTATCTATTGGAATATAATCATATTTGCGCATGATTTGATATAGTTTTTGCTTTGCAAAATTACATTCCTAAAATTTAAAAGTAAGTTTATATGAATGAGAGAAGTAAGGAGGTTTGAGTTGATGAATTAAGCGCAAAAGATTTAAAACTGCACCACTAATAACTTCTAATGGTCTAGGAATATTTTTTTTTTAAACTTAATTTTATTTATTTAAAATAATATATATTCTTAACTGTTTTTACAAGGTCACAGGTAACCTTGAAGGAAGATAAACTCGTTCTAGTTAGGTAAAAACTTCTTTGGATGAAAATGTTTCACCAAATATATATAACAAAATTATATATATTTAAAATTTAAACTTAAGCACTAGTTAAAATAATCTCACGTCCATTCACAGGTTTAGTGATATTTTTTAATTTCTCTCAATTTTTTTAATAATATATATATATTTGAGTTGTATGAAATTTTATAAAATGAAGTTATTTAAATAGAATTTAAACATAAAAAATTATAACTATTTAAATTAAGAAACAATTTTTAATCATATCTCAAATATTTATCTTAACAAAATATTCTTTAAACAATCCATATCTACTTTAGGTATGATAAGTAATTATTATTATTAAGGTTACATATTTTTTATTATAATTTAGTTCGTGATTAAAAAAATGTTAAAAGAATTTAAAAATTAAAACGTTATTCTAAGTAATATTTTGTTTAAAATCAGATAAATAGCTAAAAGTAACACATTGAAAAATATCTTTAAAACTGCAGTTTATCACTCTCTAATTTAACATGTTTCTATTTCTTAAAGTGATAAGATTAGTATTTTAAGAACTAATTAAGTAATATAAATAAATAAGTTTAAGAATTTAGGTCCGGATGTCAAAAAAACTTATTTTGAATTTGTTTAATTTCAAGATTTGTACAACATCACTTTACTCTTTTTACAAACTAAGATGTTTTAATTTTTTAACATGAGAAATCAAGATTATCTTTTACATAAGAAATACAAAAAAATCAAGCTCCTCCTTTTTACCCAAAACCGAGATTTAGATCGAAGCTTATCAACTCCATAAGCTTACGACGTTCGTGACGTTACGGTACCATTTCAATCCTAATTTTAATCAACCACTACTAAATAATGATTAGTAGGAGCCCAACTCTACTTTTAACACCTTTTGCTTATTGCAAGGAAAAGAATTCGATATAGTTTTTGTTGAAAAATCAGATGAAAAATATAAATAAAGTGGACTTCGTGATACATGTATATTTACTGTTCTTAAATGATTTATTTGATGGACGACTCAAGAATTTAGGAGATTTAAATTAAATTAAAAAATTGGGATATTTTATTTTAATTTTTTTGAGTTTTTTTATTGAAATTATTTATTAGATTGTCATAATTAATTTTATTTAATATTTATTTTTCAGTAGAAAATAGGTCTTTTATTTAATCTTTCTTGAGACATTGTTGATCTTAAATAAATTTTTATTATTTTTAGTTTTAAGAAATTTCTTTTGACTGAAGCAAGTGTCAATGGAATTGTTAACATTATTTTATAAGTTATATATGCATTTGAAAAATAATCTATTCTTTTTATATAATTAAGAGTGTCAATTGGTTTATCATTTTCCAAACCTATATTTTAACAAAACAATTCATCTTTTTGAAGAATTTAAATCTCTTTGTAATGAAATGTTTTGTTTGGATAGAGAAATTAAAAAGCATTTAAAATGCAAACATTTTTTTTGAAGTATTTCAATTAGCTAAATTAGTATAAATTCAAATGCTCTCAACTCTTTGGTAGACTTGTCAATTTGGCCTAGTCTACAAGGCTTGGCCCTGACCTACGTGGGCTAGGGCACAAAAAGCCCACACGAGTGGGGCGAGCCTGATGACCAAGATGTGTCGGGCTGACCCGATAACCCAGACTATCCAGGCTGGCCTGACGACACAAACAGGTTAGATGAGCCTAACGACCAAAATAGGCCCGACGACCAAGACGGGCCAGGCAGGCTCAAAGACAAAGACAGGTTAAACCGACCTGACGACAAAGATGGGTTGAGCGGGTCCGATGGCCCAAACAGGCTAGGCGGGCCTGATGACCCACACGGGCTATGTATGTCAAACCTAGAGGTATCAGGCAAGCCTAATGACCTATACGAGCCTAACCAGCTTGACAACTTAGACAGATCAGACCAGCTCGACAACCTAGTTGGGTCGGGCCGGCCCAACGACATAAACTGGCCGATTAACACAAATGGGCTCGACAACCCAGATGTGTCGGGTGAGCACAACAACCTAAGTGGGCCAAGCTGGGCCAACGACCCAGACGAGCTAGGCCGAGTTGGGTCGACGAACTTGACGGACACGACCAGCCCGTATGGACCGTCATGCTGATCAGGCTTGTCTGGATTGCCAGGCTGACCCAACCTAGTCAGTTTAGGTTTCCTAGCCGAACTAGCTAGCTCGTCTTGGTTTCTTGACCAGCCCGACCCATTTGGATCATCAGGTCGGACCAGCCCAGTTGGGTCGTCGGGTCGGCCTGACCCATCTGGGTCATCAAGCCCGTTTCTAAATTTAGCATGAACTCAAAACATAATTAAGCATAAAATAAATATTGTTAAAATGAAATTTTATCTCACGAAAAATTCAATTATTTTATCCAAACAAGAAATTGAAATGTAAGGTATTTTAATTTCTTTATCCAAACAAGTTATTTGGAAAATGAAGAGAATTTAACTGTAATCAATTTGAATACAATGTATTTCAATTTCTCAACATTGTTTAAATGCTTCATCCAAACACAAGGTTAAGATATTTAATTTTGAAAATAAATCAAATTCATCAATATCCAACAAATGATCATGTGTTAAAGATTTTTTTAAGGTTTAAGCATTTTTCTAATTCATTTTTTAACTATTTTTATAAATTTATTCATAGCTCCTTTTTGTGATGCAATTAAAGCCTCAATTCTTTTCTTCTTTTGAATTTTTTAATATCTTGATTCAAATTTTCTAGTTTGCATATCTATATACTTTTATATGAAATAAAAACAATTATAATATATAAAACACTACTAAAGATAAGTATATAAAACGAATGAATTGAAATAACAAAACTTGATTTTTGTTGTCCAAGAAAGTAAACTTGATAGTAGATTTGTGGTATCTTGAAGTCTCAAGTCTCTTTCTCCTTGTCAAGTTTCAATTTTTTCACAAACATATAGAGTTTATTTTAGTATTAATCATTAATAAAAATAATTCAAAAAAATTATTGTTCTTCTCAACTTGATAGTAAATGGGCAAGATATATATGCAAAAAAAACTCTCAAAATCCGTAAATCGAAAGGTACCGAAAAACAAAACTGGGCAAAAGAAACACATTTCTAATTCTAATACAAATCCAAAACAAAATAAAAATAACATCAACACAAATGGAAAGAAAAAACATAATAACCAGTAATGAGGATTAAAACATTGCTACACATGGACAATATGAGATTTAAGAAGAGATTCAATGAATGTAATATGCTAAAACCCTAAAAAATGACTCTTAGAAGAGAAGAAAGTAAGGAGAGGTAAGAGAAGTCATATAGAGATAAAATAAGAAGATAGAATCTAGAATAATTATAAGAGAATAGAGATATCTAATCATTCTCTTTTTCTTAAACAAATCATAATTTACCAAAAAATGTTTTAACTCATTAATTATCATTTTCAATACCAATAAAAATTAACAGACAATAACAATAACTTAACTCAATTTTAATTTTATTTTCAAATATAAACTTATAATTAATTTATAGAGATATATTAATAAGAAAATATTTTTTTGAGGCTTTTTTTCTTAAACATAATTTTATAGTTTATTTAATAAAGAAATATTAGTGGTAAAAAAAATTTTGAGGCCTTCTTTTTATTGGGGGCCTAAAGCAAGTATTTTACTTGCTTTACCCTTGAGTCGGTCCCGTTTATTCGTATTGCACAAAGTTTCTGGAATACAATAGAAACTTCTCAAATATTTCTAAGAATTTAGAACTAGTAAGAAACTTTAAAAGCAAGAGAGAAAAGAAAAAATGAAGAAAAATTATGGGTCTCATAAAAGATGTAATGCATCATAGGTTGTATAGCAAGTTATATGAACTAGTCTCAGATTGAGAAACTTGACACACAATGCAGTTGGTATAGCAAGCTATATGAACCAATGACACTTGATGGTTTTAGTGATTTATCAATCTTACTAGGTCATGTATGTGCCTGGTATTCATGAGTGCTCTAGAGATCATGTCAAGATCTCATGAAAGTGGCCCCACTCGATACTCATATAGGTGATTTTATCAAGTGTATGCTGCAAATCATACATTGCTTGTAAGTGATATGAAAATCATTAAAAACTTTGTTTAAATTAAAATACTTACACCACATAGAATTTTAATTACAAAGTTTAACCTCTCAATAATGTAGTCTCTAGCACACACAAACACACACCCCCACCATAGGAACGAACATAATTGATTTAAATTAATTTAGTGCTATATGAGCTAACAAGTGACTTGTTTTTACCTATATGAACCTTATTCATGGGATTTCCAATGACGAAGGTTTGGTTACCATCACTTGTTTGTTTGCAAGTGACTTAAGTTTCATTCCCCTCAATGTTTCTAAATTCAAATTTCTTCCTAAGGGTTTCGTTAGAGGATCTGCTAATTTCGTTCTGACTTCACATAGTTAATGGAAACTATTCCACTCTTTAGGAGTTGATTCACCAAATTATGTCTAAATTGTATATGTTTATTCTTTCTAATTAATTTATCAAGTCATTTTAGTGTAAAGAATTTTAAATTATTCAAATAAATGAATTACCCTTCTAAATTACCTCATCCAAACACAACATTAAGTTTTGGCTAATTGAAGTTCTGATTGAATTTGATGAGAGATGACTTCTAGGTTGATTAACCATATCTAAACTTACTCTTTGATAGTATTTTATGTCTTGTACTTCTTCACATTGGATACTTTAATCCTACCATAGACAATTTAAGATGAATTTGTTAAAGTGAATTTGAGGGGAAAGGAGGTGGATGTAGAGTTATTTGGATTAAGGAAAATATTGTGAGAAATGAAAGGATTTAAGAAAAAAGGTTTATGAAAATTAGTGAGTGATGTGATAAGTTTGATATATATAAAAAATATTTTAATTCATAAAAATAAAATATTTTCATTTTCTTGGTTATAAAAATAATTTAAAGTAAAATATCTATTTATTATTAATAATAATAATATTGTTATTATTATCATCGGTTGAAAACAATTTTAATTAAATATTACATTATAATAAAATTAACACTATTATTAAGTAATTATTATTGTAATTAATGTAGTAAAATTAATTGGTATGAGGCTCACTTCTGCACAAAGAGAACCTATTATAGCCACAAAATCGGTTCTCATGTTGCATGTGTAGCCTTACATGTGATGAATAACTTATTTTGAAAACACGTGGAGGGTAATTTCATGATCTCATGTCATGTTGTATGCTAATGAATCCTCATTTATCTCTGTAACAATGCGAGGATGCAAATATGACACTCACGTGCAATTCTTCTCCTTCAAATACCTTTAAATCTTTTGAAACAAATGAGTTACCCACTCACAAATCTATCTGTTTATATACAGGGCATAAGTGGAAACAAACACACTCTTAGAGTAGACCATTTACTCCTTAATTTGATTGTGAAAACAATAATGATGATTTGTATATAATAAAAAACATTAATTTAATTTTAAATATTCGTTTTATCATTAAAAGACAATACCCTATTAACTATTAACAAGAAAAAAGAAACATTTCTTTCCGTGCTGAAAAATAAATATAGAAAGCGAAACATGCGTATTAAGAGAAAAAGAAATATTTTTCTCCTTTTACTTTAAGGGAAAGGAAGAAAGAGATATAATGACGGGTGAAAAATCAAATTTTCTTGTTTTTTATTTTTTATTTTCTATCTACACACTCTAAAAATCTAATAATTTTTATTTGTTTATTTTTCTCTCTTGCTTCCTTTTATCCTAACTTTTTTCCTCCTTAATTGGAACAAAGTAAAATTGACAAGTATGGCTAAGGCAGAGAACAATCCAAAATTGACTTCTATAACAATGGAGATTACGAGAACTTGGACTTGAAAATGAGTTTTGAATCAAACAATTATTTGTGTCGTGGTGGAAACAAACCAAACGATACTTCTACGAACCCGTCTTGTCCCCAAAATTTAGCATATCACTGTGATGTGGCACGTTCATATCACTGTGATCATTTTTTCTTCTCACCATGGAACAAAAATTGGGCTAAAGCACCCAAGGAGGTAAAAAAGAAAATTGTGTTTACCAAACAAAAAAATTATAGTTTATAAGTACTGCAAGTAAATGAGTTATGTTTTACTTTCGTGCACCCACATGTCGAATAGAAATATGGAATGCTATAAGATTATTTCAATATAAAAATAAAAATAAAAATAAAAATAAAAATATTTTGTATTCATAACCTCAATTAAAATTCAAAATATCTTATCAATATATTAAAAAATATACAAAAATATTATGTCTCTACTTTGTCTTGTAGTAAAATGTAACCTTTCATAATTTTATTTGTGGATCGTTGAGTGAGATGACAAAAATGTTATTAAGGAGTGATTTAAATTTAATTTAATTTTACAAAATTAATCTTTAAGATATGATTTGCACATATTTAGATATTGTCAATTAATCTTAACTTTAATTAATGTGAAATTTTTAACATAACATTCCCACATCCCGATATATATATATATATATATATATATATATATATATATATATATATATATATATATATATATATATATATATATGGTGAGATTAAATCTTAATGTATGGTTCAATATGTTCAATAGTAAATAAAAGAATAGATCCAATAAATAATAAACTTTGTTATCATAGACTTTAATTTATAATTTTAATAATATGCTAAGAAGTAAATTTTAAATTTAATTTAATTTTACACAATCAATTTATAAGATAAAATTTGTACATACTTATATGTATCATAAATTGATCTTATATTTATTCAATGCGAAACTTAAAAAACAACAACTAAGTATCATTTATATATAGTCTAAAAGAAATACTCTCGCACAAATTACCAACTATAATATTTTTAACCTTCTTAGCCAAAATGTGGAACACGAGTAAGATTCTTCGGCCTTAATAATTTGTACTGGACATTTATTTCAAACGTACTCCTACGCACTTAACGTTTTTTTCAAGACATGCATTAATCAATTACCTTAAAAAGGGGAGTTAATTAATTAAAATAATAAAAAAAGTACATTTAATTTCCACTTGTCTATGATTCAATAGTTTTAGATTTTTCAATTATGTTAATTTAGTTTTTCAAATACCTCAAAATATCTTTCGTTTCTCAAAATTTGAATTGAAGTTATGTATTTCAAATAATTTATAATTTTACTTTCCTATATTTATATACTATAAATCAATTTCATATTAACGACTTTAAAATCATACAATTATAAATGTATAATAAATTTAATTGACACGGTGGTGGAATAGCAGGAACTTAAATCACATTAACTATATCTTAAACGAATTCGAACAATTACAATATTTAAAAACTATAAAATAAAACCTAAAATATATAGAAGCCACTTAAATTTGTTATGATGAGAATTGTTGTGAAACTTGAGTAGTAGGCTAAAGTGTAACTTGCATCACTTGTTTAATTGGTGAATTGTGAATAAATTAATGCATGCTGATTTGGCAGCAGATAGCAACGTAGCTGCCCCACTTGCTAAAGTGTGAAAATCGTGCTTTTTGGTTAGTTAAAGGGCACGTTCGATTGCAGTGTTTATGTCAAATTTTGTCTCATCCATGTGAGGGTCAATGTTGTTGTTTTTGCTGTATACATAGGAAGGTTCCTCCTGGCGACAAATGATTCATATGAATTTTGTTATTACATATGTGCAATCAATGATGTTCTGCAGAAAAGCTTTGTATTGGTTTTTAATAATGACATTGGACATAAAGGAATAAGGAGGGAAATAACCAGGAAAAACACATGACAAGCACCTTTTGAGACAACCCTCAACTCATAAACCAATTAATAAACAACTCACACTTATGTTCATCCACCCTATATAGTTCCTCCAAAAGAAGCTAAGTCTGTAGCACCACAATGCACAATGCTCTATATAGGTTTTCCTTCTCACTATAGGAATAAAACCTTGTTATCATTTGTGTAAGGTTTTATGTTAGAAGTGAGTTTTAAGCCTAACTTAATCCCATAAAACCGATTTGTAAGATGAGATTTGTACCTGTAAGACTTCCAACACACCCTCTCACGCCGAGGTATATACATCTTATGCGTGAGACTCATATATCGAAGAGACTAGTAAGTAAATAAATTAATAATGAAAATAAAATAATAATTAGGTTAATGAGGAGCAATTTTTTCATAATAAAGATCAACCTAGCAGAACAATAAAGTTTTATATCTATATAAACCAGAGACAAGGCTCCCTACCAGCCAAGTAAATATGTATGTTTCTCTAAATCCATCACGTAAGAGAAATCTTGGACCGTCATTCATTGAATTGGATCCCAGAACATTGAGGAACAATTTCTCATAAAGACAAAGAATCAGGTCATTCATTTCATTGAAAACTAGAGGATATTTGCTAATGAAAAAAGTTATACATTCTCTCCCTTTTTAATATATATGTGAGAATCATGTAACTTATTTAAGATCCTATTTGAGTTTTTTATGTTACGTAATTGTATGAAAGACATAATGTTCTTACATATCAAAGTCTCTTATGAAATTATGTGATTCTTCTAATATTTTTTTTCTTCTCAATTTTATAAACCCTAATTATGAAAATTTAGGGGTTTTTAATTTATGATGTTTTTACATATGGTGGGTATGAAAAATAATTTCTTTTTTATCCTATATTATGATTATGGAGTTTTTATTGTACATGTTTGATTGGATGGTAAAATTGTGTTCTTTTGGTTGTATGCGTAAATATTGATGTTTTCCGTGTAAATTTTGTAGGTTTCCAAAAATATCTACATTAAAATCGACTCTAAACTACCTTGTAACAAAAACACTCATTTTTCATAGAAATCTAATTTTTCCATCATACAAATCAAGAGTTCCCAACATACTATAAAGCATATATTTGTTTAGATGATCCTATGACACATTTTTATTATTAATAGTGACATAAGAACTATATAGGATGGTTACGCAGACAGATAAGAAACAATGTTACACTGGATAGAAGTAAAAGAGAAAAAGATCAAGTTAATCTTTTACAATTTGCATGACACGTTGATTGTTTCTGAAGTAAAAATTTAAAATATCATGGCTATCAAAAAGTATATTTAGGTGTTTTGAGATAGTTTTGGAAGTCAAGGTTAACTTTCATAAAAAAATAAAATTGAAACCTTGGGAGTTGGCAAAAATGAATTAAATAGAATTTGAGTGGAAATTGTCTCGTTTATCTAAATTTAGCCAATTAATAAATCAAACAAAAATAGAAGGCGAGGATATACGGATATGGAAAAAGGAGGAACACAAGTATTCAGTCAAATTTGCATAAATAAAGTTGTATAATTCAAAGTTTTGAAAAAATTCTGGTACGTATTTTTATTTATTTTAAATATTATGTTCTATATATCCTGATTAGAAATTTGGTACAATGAAACAATGAACATATCTATCTAGATTTTAACAAATCAAAAGAGAAAAAGAAGTTTATTAACTAATAATATTATTAACGAAAAAGCTATGAAATCAAACCTTTTATTGGCTCGATTGTATTATGAGAACACCTTTACAACACATTTTCCAAGTATCTTTTATTTAGGCTTATATGTCTTCTTCTTAGAATACCCCATTATGGATTTACTTGCATGCAACAATATGCTCTTCACAAAGGCACCTAACAATCGACAACCACATTTCAATTAAGTATCTAAGGACTTTTTACGAATCTAAAATACGTTTTTCAAGTATTCAATCAATTTTCAAAATTATGTTGTGCATATAGAATTTTGTTCAATGCAATTTAACATTTATCTCGTACAACTAACATTGTAATACGCACACCTTCCAAATTATACAGTTTGTAAGACATCTCAAGAAATATTTTTTTTTTATAAAATAAAAAGCAAAGTCGTAATTTCAAAATAAAAAGGACGCAACATAAATCAAGGGACTGAATGAACAAATATCCTTATTCTGCGAATGTGTAATTAACAATAATGATATAATAATTCATAATATATCATTATCCGTAATTAAATCAGAAAACCCAAATATATATTCCACCTTCAATTAATCTCAATTGTAACTTCAAACGACTTTGGATAATATTCTATATTTATAAGATTATAATATTTAGAAATTATTATTAAAAATACCGCATTTATATATTATCTAAATATTTTAAAACCTATTTTAACTAACGGTTTAAATTCTTTTTAAATTAAAATGTTCTAATTTAAATCACGCAATAAAATAATATTTTAAATATCTAACATATAAAAATATTCTTAAAAATAAAACATAACTATCTATAATACCCTTACATCTTATATCTTTACTAGAAAACACACATACTTAAATATTAATTTCTAAATTTTATTAAAATTATTTATCAAACAAATCCACCGTCTATTAAATATAGTAATAAATTGAAAATAATCTTTTAAACAGTGTAAACGGAAAGCCCGTGTATACACAGTAGAAAACAAAAAGAAGAGAGAGTTAAGTTTTGTATTTGGGAAGAGGAATATTTTGGTCTTTACACATCCTCCTAGTGGTGTACAGAGAAATTAAAGGATTGCAGGAGCCCATAAGTTAATTAGACCGGGCCAAGTAATCCAGCAGGCCCATTTTTGTATTTCTGTTTCTCACACATTAGTTGTTGTTTTTT
>Ga0214543_1009057_pt1 | contig 15796 bp, 8 predicted proteins | sample CNSS2metaG_FD_160094 | JGI IMG/M metagenome (GOLD analysis project Ga0214543, IMG submission 160094) | Root nodule microbial communities from cowpea collected in UCLA plant growth center, Los Angeles, California, USA - CNSS2 | ecosystem: Host-associated > Plants > Roots > Nodule | place: USA... | reverse complement strand
TATAATTAATAAAAAGAAATATAAATATATATAAAAAAAAAAAAAAAAAAAAAACACACACACATATATATATATATATATATATATATATATATATATATATATATATATATATATATATATATAAGATTAAATAAATGATTTAGCCTTTCACTTGTATTATAAATATTTTATATAATCTTTTTTAAAGGAAATATTTGATTATGAATTAATAATTATTTTAATGAATATTGAGTTGGTAGGATTTGATTTGATTGGGTTTTAAATTTTTTTTAATTGTTAATTATTAGTACTCTTTTCAAATAGTCTATAAAATGTTTTCTTCTTCATGCTTAAGGTTTACACGCCATTCTCCATCGTTTGCAAGAAAGAAAGATCCATAGTCAAAGTGAGTTTTGTATATTTTTTACCTAGTTCTAATACCTTTTGATTTTTCTCAAAATTTTTAACTCATTTCAAATTACAATTTCATCATGCATCTTTATATTTTTGTTCAACTTTCTCTAGTAATATATTTAAAGTGTTATATTAAGGTTGTAGCATGAGACAAAGTACATATCATGTTAGAATTTTAAGTCTTACTTTGAGTGTCATATTGAGTGGAAATGAGTAAAATAAATAGTATTTAAGAAAGAAGATTCACAAATTAATTTTCTTAAGACTTTGAGTTGAAAATGATATCTAAATCTCTTATATGGTTTGCTTTTGACACATTGATGTTGAATATTTTTTATGTTAATCGTCATGATAACCTAACAAACTGGTGCAATGGGTGTAGACTAAACATGTGAATGGATGAAGAATCACGTATTTGAAGATTTCTTATATCAAAAGACTATTAACAAGAGCTTTTTGTAAGATGAACATTATATAAAAAAGACCCACAAATTCGTTGTGTATAATATATAACTAAAATTGATGACTAAGTAACAAGAGAAATGATCATTACAACAAATATATTTATTCATCCATTTTCTTTATAACCAAAAAGCTATGGAACCCAAATTTAGTTAGTTATCTTAGGATGCAGACTAGCTCTTTATCTTCTCTTCTATAAATTTGTTGCCATTAAGGATAAGCAAAAACTTCAAATTGTAATTCAATCCACAATAATCCAAATCAATATTATTTTAAGTTATTTAAATGGATTTATCGCAAATCCAAATTCATGTTTTTGGATTTTAAGTCCATACCCAAGTTGATTCAAGTTGGCTTTGGTTAAGGTTGAGGTGAGATAGTCATACTCAAGTTAAGTTGAGTGAACTACACCGAGGTCGATTTGAGGTCAAGCCGAGTTGGTCCAAACAAAGGTCGAGTCAATTCACATTGAGGTTAGGTCAAGTCTTGACAAATGTCGAATCGAGTCAGGTTGAGCTTAAGTGGAACCAAGTTAACTTGAGCCTAAAGTAAGCCTAGTTGGTCTGAGCTCATGTCTACCAAGTTAACTCAATCCATGTCTAATAGACCTAATAATCAGCTCTATTAGGTCGATCTCATTGAATTTAATTTATTTGGCAAGATGGATTCAATTTAAATTGAATCCAATTTAAATTATATTGAAAAAATTCCAAATCTAGTTATATAGTTAAAAGGGATCAGAATTATAAATTCAATCTATTTTATTTGATTTAGACTGAATTTTGAAATTTTTTAATCCATAATCATCCTTAGTTGCCATTGGCCTAGAGCTATATTTATTTCATTCTTCTTTTTTTTTTCTACTAGTTTTATATTCATGACAAATCCTTTCCCTTCAAAGCTAACATTGCCCTCAAAGTTAGGTCTATATGAAAGGATTCATATTCTTCCCAAGTTGACTACTAGAGCTATTAGAGCTAATCCTAGGAGAGTGGTGACTATAATGGGTAGTGGAAATTCTTTGTCACTATAATCCTAGGAATTCTTTGTGAAATCATAAATGTTTATGTTCTATGGGTAGGTTCGTTTAATTAACTCGGTTCTATCTGCACTATCATTATCTTACGTGACTTTCTACAAAATGCCAAGTGTAGTGGCAACAAAAATTAGGAGCTCATATATAGGGGAGGAATGAAGAGGAGAGGAAGATTGTTTGGGTAATTTGGAAGACGTTCATCGCCTTATAAATAGAAGGGATTAAGAGCAAAAGATGTCAAACTATTCAACGAAACACTCTTCACAAAATGAACTTGGATCATTTATCACTCTAGCAAGTCCCCGTTGTTCTCTGTCTTGGAGATAACACGCTTTGAAATATTTTAGATAATGTGCTAAAATAATTTTATGTTACCTCTGATGTGTTTATTGAAGGGTTAAACCAATGAAACAAGGACACTCCAAAGCATTAGAGTCTCAGGTCAATGAAGATTTTGACATTTCAAGTGAGGAGGGTGTAAAACTAAGTGAACCCCAAAATAATTTATCTTTCAAGGATAATCATGTTCCAATGACAATTGTTCCGATAGGACCTCGTTTTCAAGCTAAAGTTCTCAAATGAAAAAAAAAAAAAAACAAAGAAAGTAGTGCTAATTTAAAGTTCTTAGGCATCCAACTTTGGCCAATACCTAATTTAGTGAAAACATGGAAAAAGTTATTGAAGAAGGTTGGTGTGATTCATGCTCATGTGAATTTTCGAGATCAATATTGACCGTATTCACCTACATATTAGTGAAGCAAGAAAACTCATTAAATTGGAGATTGGAACAACATTTTTCTAGTTGAAAGTTTGATGAGACTAAAAAGATGTTTCAAAAAAAGAAAGGATTTGAATCTCTGGTAAAACTACGTATACAATCCAGTGGTCGAAGAAACCGTCACATCCAAATCTATGAAGTAATTATTATTATTATTATTATTATTATTATTATTATTATTATTATTATTATTATTATTATGTTAAATATGAATACTTCATAGATGAAATTAAGTATTTATAGACCTTTGAAATCTATGAAAAAAAAAAGATACATGTATTAAATTGATATCCTTATAATGATAATCAATTATTATATTATAAACTGAAAATATTTTGATAATATAATCAAATATGATAATAAGATATTATATTATAAAATATTAATTATAAATATCTTAATAATATAATCGAAAATGATAATAAATTATTATATTAAAAAAATACTATATATATATTGATAATATAAAGTAATATGATAATATGTTATTATATCTCTAAGATATTTATCAAAAGATATTAACTATAAAAATTAAAAAATATTTCATAATATTTTGGGAGAATGTACAATCCTAAAAGTATTTAAATATTTTTTTATAATTTATTGTAGATAATTTTTATTTATTCTAAAGATAATTTTTTTGATATAGATAGTTATTTTAATTTTAAAAAGTAATCACTTAAAAGTAAAACTACTAAAACAATTATTTTTAATTTAAAAAATTTATATTGATAGAGAAAAATTAGAAATATCTAAGGAAAAATCTCCTTTATATAATAAGATAGACTATAGATAATAAAAATATTAAATCTAAACAATATAATGATATAACATCACTTTTACTGATAATCTTTTATAATATTAAATAAATTTTAAAAATAAAATGAAATAATAAATTAAAAGATATATAGTCAATCTCTTGAAAATATCTTTGATCATATATTAAGGATTTGTTTGTTAAATAAGGAATTATTTGTTATAAGATAAATTATTTGGTAACAAGATTTGATTGTGATTTTGTAATATTTGTTAACTGATAATATTCCAAAGAGTGACCTTATAAATAGTCATTATACTTGGAAAAGCAAGAGACAACCATAGTTACTCCGCTCTACTTTAATTCTCTGAAAAAGGTTTCATTTTTCTCTTGCAAAATCTATAACCCCTTTCAAATATAGGTTACAATTTTCAGAGTCTCTCTCAAGTTTCTTGGTGGATTCTTATTTGAAAGTTATTTGAAAGGCTCAAGGGGAGATTTATTATTCGACATCACCAACAACAAGTATGTTTACACCACTTAATTTTGTTTGATTTTTGTAGTATAAAGTAATATATAGCTATGATTTTACTCTAGAATTTTAGGTTGTGTATTATAATATAAAATTGATTTTTATTAAGTTAAAGATACATTTTTTATGTTTTATTAGCAGTTGTTTTCTTATACTTGATGATATTGTTTCATTGTTATAGTTGTGTTCATCAGATCTATACAATTTATTAGATTTATGATAGTAACATTTTTTAAATCTATTGTAGTAATGTTTCCTATATGTAACACTAGGGTTTTTAGATGACGTTTGTCATATATGTGACACCGACGTTTTTCATATTTGTAATCTTTATAAGATTTATAATACTATTATATATCATATTTGTAAATACCACATTTCTCATATTTGTAGGAAGAGTGATGTTTTGTTGCCCTTTCAAAATAAAAAGTATTTATGTCCTTTTATGTGGATCCAACAAGAAATATGTCATGCAAAATTATTTTAGTTGGCAATCTAACTTTATTTAGTCATGCAAGATGAAGAGACTAGGTGTCACCACTCACCTTCAACAGTGGCTTCACACTTCTTCAAGATGGGATGATAGTCACAATGTAGTTGCAAGGTGGTGGCAGAGATGAGTGGTTAATCTTCATTATGATTGTCAATTAAAGCAATGTTACATGACATGTTTTCATTGGATCCACGTGGAAGGAAATCAAATCCCCTTCTTTTAAAAGGACACCAAGAATGCCCTTGCAACAATATTGTTTTTAAAATCAGAAACATTATTTATATCTACAATAATAATGTTTCTAAGACATGTAGCAACAATGTTTCTAGCAACATTTCTAATATATGTACCACATATCCACAATATCCCACAATTTAATCTCTCATTCTTTGTATTTTAAGGTGTTTCTTGAGAAAATACGAAGATTGTTGTGGAGAAATACTATATCTTTTACCCTTTTAGGTGTCATCTTATTTCTTTTCAAAGACTCTATAAAAGATTAGGTACTATAATTTCTTTCACAATAAAAAGATGAACATGATTGTCTAAGTAGTTTAACAACCATCTTATAAAGTGTTGGTGCATGAGGTCCATGAATAATCACCATAATTTTGTATCCATTTTATCTCTATCCCCTAGTCAACATCTGCAAAACTTTTTCTTTCATCTGAAAAGTTTGCAAACTCTATATTTATATGTTTCCTTACATCCACGTCATCAAAGTATCTCTTAAAACATTTATTTTTCTTTCATGGGTAAGTTCCACGTCTTGATGCGAGGTAAGTCTCTGTGAATATTCATCTAACTATTATGATTATAATATCTACAACATTGAAAATGTACAAACATAAATTAATGTAATATCATATTATAAATAAGTTGTACATAACAAAATATAATCCTAAAATAATTTAACAATACAATACCTTAGGTATAAAGAATAAGCTAAACAATGATGACATATGCTACTATTAATCCTACGATCAATTAATGTTGACTTTACTATCTCAAAAAAGGATGAATGTTCAACTTCTATATCTTCCTTTTGTGTTGGTATATGACTTTTCTCACATTTTCAATCATTGAATCCCACACTTCATATACTAAGTGAAGAATATTTGTATTCGTCTATTCTTCCAAGAACATCGTAAATAGGGGAGAAAAAGCAAATATACAATCAACTCTCATCTACCAACCATCAGCCAATAGAGTTTATTTCGCAAATTGTGCACTTTCCACATTATCCTCTTTGTAATAAGATCATTCATCACTAATAACAATCTCTTGGAGTCCTTTTCTCAAACTTCTAAACCTCTTAAGCATGACTATAGTTGAGGCAAATCTTAACATAACAACACAAAACAACTTCAATGAGTTGAAGCTATTGAAATCTTATTAAGAGTGCCCCTACAATAAAAATTTTAATAAAGGTAGCAACAACAAATTTTTTCTGATTTGCACAAATATTTTTCAATGCAAGATTTGTGGCATGCATTACACAAGGAGCACAATAGATTGAAGGAAATTTTAATTCTACAAACATACCAATTGCCTTACATACAACTGCATAATTAGTTATAATTGGTACCATATTTCTTGGTCCAACCTTTATAATTGTGTCTCTCATTTCTTTAGCAATAAATATTTGATCTTTATCTCATCAAATTCATCTACTGACTTTAAAAATAATGGTCCATTCTTAGTGATGGCAATAATTCTTTGATTCCATCACTAATAATAATTGTGACACCTTTCTAATTCCATGAGCTTATTATAGTTTTCAAAATTTTTTTACGTGACTTCTTTCTTTTAAAAGTAAATAAAAGTAGAGGATATCTCAATTTATATGTTGGTGATACACATTCACTAAAATTAGAAGTATTAGAAACACAAGAAAAAAAATGCACTTCTATAATAATGACTTCTTGCCAAATCAAATGTTAATTTTGAAGAACAAAACATCCCTGCAATTTCATAATCAAAAGTATTTGAAGCTTGAATATTGAAGAAGCTTGTAAATAACCTTTGACTTTTTGGGTTATAACATTGTTTTTTTCTTTTCCTTCATCAAGGGGTAGGGGGACCCTTTTTTTTTCTTTAAATTTTCGATCTTCAATTTTGATTCATTGAAGAAATTATATTTTCTATTTTCTTTGTCAAAGTGATGTTTGGACAAATTTTAACTCCAACTCCATAATTTTCTTTCAAAATTTCCTTTTTATTTTCTTCTCCCACTTCTTTTCTCTTCCTCTTTTTGTGTGATTCTTCTATAAATCAAATATATTATTTATAGTATTTTTACCACTTTGCTTCTCCTAAATCGGGTGTGATACGCATGTCCAAGGAGTAGAAAATGTCATCATTATTGTGTCCAATAAGAGAACAAGATGCAACCTCATGCTACATATCAAATACCGTGTTGTGCACACATTGATTACATGTTCATATCATAGATAAATTTGTAATGGGACAGTGTGACAACTTAGCCAAGAGCTTCTTAGATATAACTTTTCAAACTTATGATAATAGTGTAACATTTTTAAATTTTGCAACATGGCATTTTCTAATTTTGTAACATAGCATTTTCCAAATATAAAATATATTTTTCCCCAATTGATTTTGTATAGTGTTTCAATATCTATAACATTAGCATAGTATTTTCCATATCTAGAATAATAACATAATATATTATTTTATATATCTATACAATGACATTTTCTGAATTAAAAGGTATTATTTTTTATATGAATAGTTCTTGTCATGACGTTTCTCATCATAGTACGTAGTATTTAGTTGTAATATACTGATTTTCATATTTATATAAATATATTGTGAATAGTATTTTTCATATGCCTACTTTTATAGTATTTTTATTTGATTTTGTATGTTCATTATTGCATTTTTTCCTCTTTTAGTCACCCATGTATGAAATTTTTTTCCTTCAAATTGCAGAATAAGATTTGAGTTGGAAGAATTTGCTTTGAAATCTTTAGTGAGTCTTCTATCAAAGATTTCAGAATATAATGGACAAGATTGGCGTGATTTTGAATCATAATGAAAAATTTGTGGTACGTACTCTTGTAATTTTTATGTATTATATGGTATTTTGTATTTTGTAGTAGATAATTTATTTATACAACCTTAATAATACTTTATATAATTATGCAAAATGTTAGATGTATTATCTATCATTGAATGTTTTTTAAGTAGCCTATTCTTTATCATAACATACTTATTTATAAACAATTTTTTTTTATATTAAGTTTGGTTTCATAGTTATAATGTTTAATAACCGTAAAAGAAATTAAGGAGTGAATTAACTTTTACATGACTTTAATTAAAAGAAATTGTGACATCAAATTATAATCATATTTTGAAATACAATTTTATGATTTTTTTTTTCTTCTAAATTTATAAACACAATTTTATTTGAAGTCTACTCTCAATAACTTACTTTAATTTACTTGTTTTTTCAATTCATTAGAAATTAGTGTTTTAGTATATTACTTTTTTCTAATAAATTTTTAAATTGAATTCTTTTTTGGAAATGTACAATAGCACTAATTTGTTAGAATTTTTTCATCCCTTCAAAGTTTTGTTCTTCTTATTGAAACTTTGTTCTCCTATTACCAGAAGAGGAAATTTGACCAATATATGAGTTGTCATAAAAGTGTTGTCCATGAACAACATTGCACTAATAATAGTCAGTATTATCCTCACTTAGGTGTGTTTGATGCCTTCATTGAAGGGTCAAACCCAGTGAAACAACAATCTTTGAAACATTCTCGTAAATATTTGGTGACTACTAAGTATACCACAAGTATTGATACATCAATGAAGGAGAAATCAACTTTGAACTTTGCTAAAGCACTAGAACCATTGTTCAATGGGGATTTTGACAATTCAAATGAGACTTCACATTCTTCAAATTTAGAAAATGAATATATGGAGCTAAATCAAACACAAAACAAGTCATTATCAGAGGATAATGAGATTCTAAGGCCAGTTATTCCAATTGGACCTCGTTTTCAAGCTAAAGTTCCTAAGTGGGAAGGCACAACAAAAGTAAAATGTCATAATAATGATGACGATTTAAAGTGGTTAGGTGTTGAAGTTTGGCCAATGCCTAATATTAATGAAAACAACACAAAAGGTATTGGGGAAGAAAGGCCTGACTCATACTATTGTCAAGATTCAAGATCAGTTGAATGTGTTAAACTACACACTAAGGAAGTAAGAGAATTTTTGAAATCAGAGATTGGTGCAACATTTTCAAGTTTGAAGTTTAATGGAATGGGAGAAGAAGTTTCTGAATCATGGACATTAGAAGAGGATAAGAAATTTGAATATGTACTGAATTTAAATACATCTTCAAAGGCCAAAATTTTTTGGAAGCTTGCCATGAAGCACTTTCCATCAAAATCTTTGAAATGCTTGATAAATTACTATCATAATGTATACATCCCGAGACGTTTAAGCAAGGAGACTTGATCCATGCAGAAGTTGATAGAGATGGTGATCAAAATGATAACTTCAATGAAAAGGATGTATGAACAGGTATGATTATAATTCAATTTACAATATTATAGATAATAAATTTTATATTTGATATGTTCTTGGAAAGGAAGATGTGAGACGCTGTAGGTTCAATTCCCCCACTAATGAATACTAATAACTAACATTATTGATAAAAAGAAATCATTTTTATTTTAGTCTTTCATTCTTTTTTAATTTTTATAAATTTTGAAAAAGGTATTATTACACTACTAAAAATTCTTATATTACATGGGATTTTTCTTGCAAATTTGTTAAAAAAAATTGGAAGAAAATACTGTTATTTTTTTCTAAGAATCTTAATTGGCAGGTAATTTCTTCGTAGATAATTATTTCCTACAAAATTATAAAATTCATAAGTATTTCCTACAAAATTTGTTGTGAAAAATGTCTTGTACAAAATATTTTGTAAAAAAAATGGCATTTTCATAACAAAATTTATAAGTATTTTTTTCGAAAAAAACTTCAAAACAAAATTGACAAGAAATATGAGTTTTTTTAGTAATGTTATATATGTTTTATTTACATCATCACGTCAGAGGAATATAAACAATTTCTTATATCCACAAATGAATTGTTTGTATTGTTTGCTTATATGAATATTCTTTGAATTTATTTTAACGTTTATATTGCTTTGGTTGTAATATTTAAATTATATACATAATTATGATTTACGATGACTTGGAAATCTCTAATTATTATAATTTTGGTGCACCATGTCTTATTTACAGGCAGGAGGTTTTTATCACTTTATAATAGACGAAGGCTTTAAATTTGACAAAGCAACCTCTAGATAACGAATATATAGTTTTTTGTAAGTAAACTTTCTTTAAGGCACTTTATTAGTAAGGGTAAGATTTCATATTACATATGTTCGGAATCTAAGTATAAGTCTAAGTCTCACATTGAGTAAAAATGAGAAAGTTGCGTATTATATAAGGATGAAGATTCATAAACCTATTGTCTTATGGTTTTGGTTTGAGAGTGATGTCAATTCTTTATGTGGTTAGACTTATGTCTTATAGGTATTGTATCTCCGAAGTGATTCTCTCGAATGAGCTAACACTATACTACTAGTCAACTTTGAGTATGATGTTCCTTTCTTTGTATTTAATATATTATTAAAATTTTAGATGGTTTTTAATTTTTTTTCTATATTTCTCTTTAATTTACTTATTAGCTATGATTAGGGATGCCAAAAATATTCGAACCCGCGGATATTTGTGGATAAAATATGCGATGGGTAGTTAGTACCTGTAGGTATTTATTATCCGCGGGTAGCGGGTAGCAAGTATTTTAATACCCACTTATAAATGGGTCGGGTACGGGTATCATACTATCTGTACTCGCGGGTACTTGTTACCCGTAAAACATTAAAATTAAAATTAAATTTATATTTTATTAAGTTAAATTTAATTAAAATTATATTTTATTAGGTTAAATTTAATTAAAATTAAAATTAAAATTTAATTTAATTTAATTATAATTTATTTTATTTTCATAATTTCATATTAAAAAATTTATAAAATATTTGTGGGTATACGGGTATCCACGGGTACCCGCGAGTTTTAAACAATTCGCGGATATTTTTTAAGTGGGTACCCGGCGGGTAATCGGACGGGTAACGATCGGATTTTTTTTTTTGTGAGTCGAGTTGCGGGTAGGCACTATCCGTACCCGACCAGACCCGTTGCCATCCTTGGCTATGATGCACCAATACTTTAACCTGGGTCATGTATTTGAATCTGACACGTATCATGTTCGATATTTTAGGATACTTTAACGATATTTATTAGTGAAGTATATAATTTATAAAGTAGTAGTACACTATAATAAAATCTTTGAATAATGACCAATTTTAGTGACAAGAAATAATTAGTCACTATATAGTGACTAAATTGACAACTAAAATAGTTTCAAAAAATTATAATTGGTCTCTAAGTTGATTATTAAAATAGTTTCAATGATGAATTGATTTTTAAATTGGTCACTGACATTAACTACAAGGTTTTGACTACCAAAATAATTGGTCTCTAATTAAAAATTTTGGATTCACACATTAACAATCATATATTTATTATGTTTGTAAGATTTATTGTACATTTTTCATTGTTCATATATCATGTATCTATCACGTATCGTATCCTATTATTTTGAAAATAAATGTATTGACGTATCTGATACGTGTCGTATCTGATACACGTATCGTATTTGTGTATCATAGCTTATTAGGAGTTAATAATCTATATTATTTTTTAATTATTAAAACAGATAGGATCTAAGTTCAATTTTGCAAATAAAGTTGTGGCTTAGTAATAAACATTCAATCTAAATATTGGTATTAGAGTTATAAGGTTATAAACTAGATTTTTGGTGGATAATTTTTGAGCGGATTATTGTGTTTTGCATCATTATTTTTCATAATATAAGTGCAATGAATCAAGTTAAATTAAATTATAGTGTTTGAATTGCTACATTAAAATAAAGTTGTTCAATAACTATTAGTCATGACTTTTTATCTGATATTAAATCTCGAATCTAATAATTAGTATTGTACAATGAAACCAGTTCATGAGTTAGTTCTCTATCGAATCTGATATTGAATGGCAAAAGTATGAGTTAGTTCTATATTTATTTTGTGTTGACTTTTGGTAATTGTTGTTTTCATGTGAACAATCATTTAAACTACTTTGTTCGCCTATTTTGTCACTCTTTGCTCGATTTCATAGTTTCCACTTCAATTGAAAAATAAGCTCCACGATATTTGATTCTATCAATGTATTTATGGGATTTTTTGACGATATTTTTCTCCTTCAAGATGAGGTAGTGATGTGGGAGAAATTCTCAAATGACCAAAAATATCATAAGAATCACGTTAATACATTGCAATGATATGGTGTGGAATCAGGAAGTTGTGAAAAATGTAATTTGTTGAGAATATCTTTGTTTATTTTAGTAGAGTTTCAAAATAAATTATTTCAAGAGAAAAAGAAAAAAGGAATTGTCTTATGAAAGTGATGAAAGAAAACATGGTTAGAAAAGTTGCTCTTTTTCTATCATTCTAGATCACTAACATAATTGTAAATTCAATCAAATCATAAGTTACAAGTTTCTTGTAAACAGCGAAGAATTCTTTTGCCAACAAAAAAAAATGTAAAAGTTAAATTTTTCATGTATCCCCTAATCAAAGTCACATATATAATACACAATGTTTGACCTAATTGTAATAGGATACATTAGGTTCTATGGTGAAAATGATGGACAGTTACAAGAAGAGGACTATACTATATATCACCATTAGTAAAGATGCTTGTGAAATATGAAATCCTATTAAAGGTGTTATTATTGTTGTAAAAATCAGCTCAAATATACTTTTTCCTCTAAAAAGTGAAAACACTCAATCTAGTTGAATGGCTAGAGGAAAATATCCTTCTTGAGTTTCACGTTATCGTTATACACATTTGAATTTTATGAGAAGTGTGTGAGGTGGAGTTTGTGAGAGATTTTGTGAGGAAAGTGTATGAGAAGGGTTTAAATATATAATCGAAAAGGATAATGATATTTTGACTATTTTTTTTAATCCATTTTTAATTTATCATTCTAATCATTTTTAGATCATCATACCACACTACTACAACAAATAAAATCAACAAATAAAATCAAAATAAACGATTGAAGAGTGATTATAATAGTGAATTTAAAGTAGGTTAAAAGATCATTATTTATGTATAATTTAATATGGACACTCTTTAATGCAAATATTGTTTTATTTTGTAATATATTATTGTATTTATAAGAATAGAAATATAACAAAAAATTGAAGTTAAAACATATTAATAATGTTTTTGTCCGTTCACCGATTTCATTCAATTTATTTTAACAAATATTAAGCCAATGTAGTAAGAATTAAGTACACAGTTTTCTACTACATGGTATAAGTCGTTAATTAGAGATTGTTACGAATTAGAAATTACATTTATTAATTTTTATTTTTAAATTATAAGTGATATAGTTTCGGACATACCTATGATATTTGTAAATCATATAATATAATAGAATAAAAAATATAAATGATGATATTTGCATCTGATTATTTTTGTAAGACTAATTTTCTGGAAAATGGTATTATTTAAATGAAAAAAATTACAATGTTTTAGAGATAAATGACACCAACATTTCAAGAAAATGTTTCATTAATAATCGAGATAAATGAAACCAACATTTCAAGAAAATGCTTCATTAACAACCAATTTAGTGATTAAAAGTTCTTAGTCACTATAGTGACCAATTTATATACTAATTTACAAAATAAAAAATTATTTGTTATTAAAATAGTCAATATTATGAACAAATAGTTATAATTGATCTCTAAATTGATTTCTAAAATTTAGCTACCAAAGAAAATTGAACAATGTTATGAAATAAAGCGAATAACAGATAAAATAATATATAATAGAGAATGAGATAATAGGGAGCAACTCATAAGTATATTATTATTGATAGGAAGAGTCCTATTTATATATACAACATGTAATCCAAGGAAACAAATCAACTTATTTAATACAAATATTTACATAAAGAGTAATGAATCATATGAGTATCAATCATATGAGTAAACGTATCAAATCAATGGACAATCATTAATTCATAAGACTTCCCCTTGAGTGTCCATTGATAAAAGAATATGCCTCGTTAAAACCTTACTAAGAAAAACCCTTTGGGATAAAAAAAAGCCCTAGTGAAGGAAAAAGAGTACAACATTCTGTATTCTTTAATACAATATTGTTCATCACACATTATATTTCTCCCCCTCATGTAAACTTACATCATTAAGGTGACGAGTCCGAACTTGTGAATCATTTTCTCAAAAGTTCTTATTGGCAAAATCTTTATAAATAGACTTGCCATATTTTCACATGAATGAATTTTTGGATATCTATATCATCCTTTCAATTGAACAATACACTATTATCTTCATATATGGTTGTTGATTCCATCTTTGTCGAGATAGTCATAAGTTTCTTGCACATGTTGAATTATAGACCTTAATCAAACATATTCACAACTTTCCTCGTAATTTTGTATGATTAGAGGATGTTGCTACTATGATTTGTTTCATATACCTTCATGAAACCATTGTGCTACCACATGTGAACAAACATCTTGTTTGTGATCAACCATTGTTACATTGTGAGAATATGTAAAATAACATGCATATACATAACCCATTGGTCTAAATCTGAATCATTTGGATGGAATAAGCTCATATTCGTAGTACCCTTAAAGTAACGAAGTATATGTTTTACTCCAAACCATTTTCTTCTTGTAGTTGAAGAACAATATCTTGCTTAAAAAATTTATAGCAAATGCAATATTAGATCGAGTATAATTAGTAAGATACATCAATGTTTCTATGACACTAAGATATGATGCTTTTGGACTAAGAAGATCTTCATCATTTTGTTGAGGTGTAAGAAGAGTCTTTTGTCAACATCTAACGACCTCACAACTATTAGAGTGCATAATGGACATGACTTGTCTATTTAGAACATTTTAAGCACCTTAATTATATAAGCCTCTCGCCATATAAAAACACCTTTATTTAAATACTTAATTTCTAATTTCAAATAAGACTTTGCTCTTCAAAGATCATTCATCTCAAATTATTTCTTTGAGTAATCAATTGTCTTTCTAAGCTCCTTAGGAGTTCCAACGATGTTTATGTCATCTACATAAACAATAATTATGGCAAATTCATTTTTGGATCTTTTCATATAAATACAAGAACAAATAGGATCATTTTTATATCCTTCTTTTAATAAGTACTCAATAAGACGGTTATGTCACACACGTCCTGATTGCTTTAATCAATAAAAGAGCATGTTCAATTTTATTGAATAACTCTCTTTAGAAGTTGTCTTGTTGGGTAAATAAAATCCTTCAGGGATTTTCATATAAATATGATTCTCAAAAGAACCGTACGAATAGGTTGTAACATCATCCATTAGATGTAAATGCAAACTTTGTTGTGCAACTAGGATAATCGAATATTGCAATGTTGTTGCATCCAATACTAGTGAATATGTTTTTTCACAAATCAATACAAGGTTTTGTAAAGAACCTTGAGCAACCAATTGTGCTTTGTATCTAACAATTTCATCATTCTTAATTTGATTTTTGCGCAAAAATCCATATGTACCCAACGGGTTTCAAAACTTCAGGTGTGCGAACTATACGTCCAAAAACCTTTCGTTTAGCAAGCAAATATAATTATGCTTCTTTGCATATTATTTTAGTCAATCTTTTCTTTGTCGACAATCTTCAATGATCATTGCTTATTGATCCTCATTGTCATTCATAACATTCATCGCTATGTTATAAGTAAAAGTTTCGTCAATGTTAACTTCATTTTGGTTCCATATTATGTGATTCATGACATAATTTATTGAGCTCTCATCATTTTCAACAATTTCAGGTACTTGAGGTTCTTCTGAAGCCGAACCATTAATTATGTCAAATGAATCTTTTGGGATTTCAACTTTTTCGATTAGGCCATTTTGCATATTAGCTCCCTTTCTCATTCAAGAGTTTTTATCTTTGGAACCAATAGGTCTACCACGCTTCAAACATGTCCACATGAGTTTTTCAACCTTTTTTTTTCGCATCATAATAACTGATTATGTCAAACAAGGCAATCATTTTGATTTGTAAACTTCTGGTTTACCATGACATGCATTTCAATTGTACTAATAAACTTGTAGTACAAACTATAAGAGAATGTTGATAAT